>Ga0070697_100000052_pt1 | contig 88211 bp, 76 predicted proteins | sample KBSK1501metaG_FD_65475 | JGI IMG/M metagenome (GOLD analysis project Ga0070697, IMG submission 65475) | Corn, switchgrass and miscanthus rhizosphere microbial communities from Kellogg Biological Station, Michigan, USA - KBS K1-50-1 metaG | ecosystem: Host-associated > Plants > Roots >...
GCTTTTCCCGCACAAGGAACTGCAGGAGCGACACATCAATATCACCTCACTACTGGCGCGCCATGGTCGATATGTTGTCGACTGGATCTACAACGCGATCAATATCGGATCGAACGAGCACCAAGTAGTTTATTTATGAATCAACTCTTTGGAGTGCGCTGACCTGTCAGCGCTTTGGTCGGTCGCGACCTGTCGCGACCACCGTTCACTTGAGTCTACTCTGAGAGTTAGGCGACAGGTCGCCTAAGACCAAAGCGGTGACAGGTCACCGCACTCCAAAATGTCCAAAATCCGCGTCCTCCCAGATCACGTTGCAAACCAAATCGCCGCCGGCGAAGTTGTCGAGCGTCCCGCATCAGTTGCTAAAGAGTTGGTCGAGAATGCGATTGATGCCGGCGCGCGACGCATCGTGATTGACGTCGAATCCGGTGGACGCCGGCTATTGAAAGTTTCTGACGATGGCCAGGGAATGGTTCGCGACGATGCGGTGCTCGCGTTCGAACGCCATGCGACCTCCAAGATTGCCAGGCCTGAGGATCTCAACAACATCGCCACGCTTGGATTTCGCGGCGAAGCGCTCGCCTCAATTGCCTCCGTTGCCCGAGTTGAACTAACAACCAAAACTGAGGAGGCCGGCGCTGCGACGCGCGTCTCAATCGAAGGCGGCAAGATGCGAGACGTCAAAGATGCGGCCCACCCGCGCGGCACCACCATCACCGTCCGCGATCTTTTCTTTAACGTGCCCGCGCGTCGAAAATTCCTGAGGTCTGAGGCTACAGAAAGCTTTCATCTGACAAATCTGGTGACTCACTACGCGCTAGCTCACCCGGAGATCGCCTTTACGCTGACGAACAATGGCCGCGAGGCGTTGCGCGTCTCCCCTGCAAACGATCTGCGGGAAAGGGCGTATCAGGTTTTTGGTCCGGAGTTTCTCGATAACCTGCTTGCGGTCGGCGGTGGTCCGGCGCAAATTGCGCATGTGAGCGGTTTTGTTTCCGCGCCACGTGACCGGCGCACGTCGCGTGATTCTCAATACCTGTTCGTGAATGGTCGGTTTGTTCGCGATCGCCTGATTGCGCGCGCGCTTTCGGAAGGGTATCGCGCTGTGTTGCCACACGGAGTTTATCCGGCTGCGCTCTTGTTCATCGAGATACCGCTCGAAGAAGTAGACGTCAATGTGCATCCCGCGAAAACGGAAGTGCGGTTTCGGCGTGCGGCAGCGGTGGCTGATGCGGTGCGGGAAGCAGTGCGCGGGGCGTTAGCCAGCGCCGGCTACGTGCGCGCGGATGCGCGAGAGCAGTCGCAGCGTGAGGTCGTGCAGCCCGAGTCAGCAGGTCTTGCAAACGCGATGTCGGCAGCAGTGGCGGAGGTCGCTGTTAATGCGCCAGCCAACGTCGGGAGTTTTCAGACTCTTGAAACTGATGAGCCTCGCGCGACTCGCGAACCCATCACGCAAACGCGAATCGAATTCGCTCCACTGGTCATTGAGCCTGACGAAGCCCTGGAGACTGGAGTAGAGAGTCAACTAAATAATGGGACCGCGGGCGTGCGGGGTCCCCGGCCGGGCAGCCCGGCTGGGGTGCTCGACCCGCCCGCAACGAGCGCGGAACGCGAGCAGTTCCGGGGCAGTAGCCCGACCGTCAGGGAGGCCCCGGATGAGGTAGCAGTCGGGACGAGCAGTCGGCAGATGCGTTCCGAAGGCGTGGCCCTGCCACCACTAAACTCCGCCGACAAGTTCACCCGCGAAGTAGCAGTCGAATCACTGACAAACGACATCCGTCCGCTTGGTCAGCTCGATGAAAGCTTCATTATCGCGGTGGACAACGACGGCCTTTTGTTGATCGATCAGCACGTAGCCCACGAGCGCATTCTGTTTGATAAGTATCGCGCGCTGGAGTCTGCGCGGTCAGCCGAGTCGCAGAATCTCTTAATACCGGAGACTTTCGATCTTACTCCGGCGCAAGCTTCAGTTTTTGATGTGCTCGCTGCGGAATTGGAAAGCTACGGCTTTGAACTAATGCGCCTATCGGGCCGAACTGTCGCGATAAAAGCGACGCCTGCCGATCTACCAGCGGGTGAAGTGCGCAACATGCTTGCCGAACTTCTCGATACAGTTGATGCGGAGAAAAAGGGCAGTGCCCGCGACACGTTGCGTGACGACATTGCCGCCTCGCTCGCTTGTCACGCCGCGATAAAAGTGAATATGTCGCTTACGCCCGAGAAGATGCGCTGGCTGATTGATCGACTATTAAAGACCTCTTCGCCAACAACGTGTCCCCACGGACGTCCCGTTATCCTGCGTCTCGCAACCCGCGACATACTCAAAGGGTTCCATCGGATCTAGTCAGCAAGGCAATTAGAAAAGGAGCGGGGGCAAGCCCGCCTTCCCGACCTCGAGCTGATCGATGTTGACGCTGATAAACTTGCTTGAGAGGCCTTCATGTCTGGGAAACGCTCTCAAGCTCGGAAGTCTCTCAGGTCGGGAAGGCGGGCTTGCCCCCGCTGCCTGATTGGCGCTAATCCTGTTTTTCGCGACGAACCCTGAGTTAGAATGCCGACGCTCTCCGTGTGATATTCAATCTTCGAAAAAGGGAAACCCCATGCGATCCATCCTGTCCGTTCTTTTAGTCACGCTAGTTTTCGTTGTTAGTCCCGCTGCCGCGCAAAAACGCAACATCACCGAAAAGGACCTGTTCGCTTTTAACTGGATCGCCGATCCGCAAATCTCGCCCGACGGTTCACGCGTCGCCTTTGTTCGCGTCACAGTCAACGACAAGAAGGACGGCTACGACACTTCCATCTGGACAGTTTCTCCAGCGACTGGGGAAACACACCAGCTGACCAGTGGTACACGCGATTCTGCGCCACGCTGGTCGCCGGATGGCAAGTATCTCGTCTTTGTTCGCACGACTGAAAAAGACGGCAAGCCGGACGTGCCGCAGCTTTTCATGTTGGCCATGGCCGGAGGCGACTCGTTTCAGTTTACTTCGCTCGCTAAGGGAGCGGGCCAGCCGCAATGGTCGCCTGATGGCCGGATGATCGCGTTTGTTAATAACGCCAACCCGGAAGATTTGGCGAAACAAAAGGAGATGCAGAAAGAAGGACTACCAACTCCCGCGCCCGCAACGGCGCAACCGGCAGCTTCTCCGGTGGCTAGTCCTGCGGAGGCAAAAAAATCTGAAGAGAAACGCGAGAGCGATGTGCGTGTAATCACCCGTGCCGTGTATCGCGCGAATGGTCCGGGTTACCTCGATTACGCACGTCCCGGACACGTTTGGCTGGTCACTGCGCCTCGCAATGCCGATGAAAAAGTTAATCCCAGACAACTCACGTCCGGACGGTTTGCAGAAGACAATGTCACCTGGGCCAAAGACAGTGCGACCATCTACTTCACTTCTGATCGCAACTACGAGTCTTATTACGAACTGCCGACCACTACCGTTTATTCAGTTTCAGCTGCCGGTGGCGAACCGACCAGACTCACAACTTTTGACATGGACGCCGGCGGCTTCGCTGTCAGCCCGAATGGAAAACAGTTTGCCTTCGTCGCTGCCATCGGCCAGCCGGTGAAGTCTTATCGTCAACCGGACCTCTGGGTGATGGACATCGCGCCGAATGCCAAGCCCCGCAATCTTACGGAGACTTTCGACTTCGATGTTGCCGCGGGCCTGACCGGAGACAGCAGCGCGCCCCGCGGTGGCGCCGGCAGCCCGCCTATTTGGACTGCGGATGGCCGCGGCATCATTGAAGTCTACACAAAGGAGGGACGTGCAAACCTGGCAACGTTTGCTGCGGCAGACGGGAAGTTTACGACGCTCACGCAAGGCGATCAGGCCGTAACGAGTTTCCGCACCACTCCCGATGGCTCCAAGCTCGTCTATAACATTTCGACGCCTACGCTGATTGGCGATCTCTATTTGCTCGAGCGTCCCGGAACTAACTCGAAGCAACTAACACATCTCAACAATGATCTTCTCTCGCAGTTAAACCTTACCGAGCCGGAAGAGATCTGGTATCAGTCGTTTGACGGCAAACGCATTCAGGCGTGGGTGCAGAAGCCTCCCAACTTCGATGCGAACAAAAAATACCCGCTCATCCTCAACATTCACGGCGGCCCGCACGCTGCTTACGGCTTCATCTTCGATCATGAGTTTCAGTGGATGGCAGCGAAGGGTTACTTGGTCATCTATCCGAACCCGCGCGGCAGCACGAGCTATGGCCAGGACTTTGGCAACATCATTCAATACAACTACCCCGGCGATGACTACAAGGATTTGATGGCCGGTGTAGACGAACTAATCAAGCGCGGCTATATCGACGAGAAGCGACTTGGCATCACCGGCGGCAGTGGCGGCGGTGTGCTTACCAACTGGGCCATTGGACACACGACGCGTTTTGCCGCTGCTGTCTCGCAACGTGATATTTCCGACTGGTCAAGTTGGTGGTACTCGGCAGACTTCACCCAGTTTCAGCCTTACTGGTTCAAGGGTTCGCCCTGGGAGGATCCAGACTTCAAAACGCGTTCACCGATTACATATATCGACAAGGTGACAACGCCGCTGATGCTGATACTCGGGGAAGCGGATTGGCGTACGCCTACGGGCGCCGGTGGCGAACAAATGTTTCGCGCTTTGAAGTATCGGAAGATTCCTACCGTGATGGTGCGTTTCCCCAACGAGTCGCACGAGCTGTCACGCTCCGGCCAACCCTGGCACCGCATTGAGCGCCTGCAACACATCGTCGGCTGGTTTGATAAATGGCTGATAGGGGTGAGCAAGCCGGAGTATGAAGTTGGGGCAGCAGACAGCAAACAGTGAACAGCAAAGAGTAAGTTTTCGGTGATGCCCCAACGGGGCTACGGCCTCCAGCCCAGGGTTGCCGCTTCGGCTACCCTGGGTTAAGAAAACGATCTTGTCCTCAACCGCAACGCGGTTGCGTCTGCTTTGCGCATTGATCTCTGAGAAACAGACGCAACCGCGTTGCGGTTGAAATTCCTTTTCATACTAGTTCCCAGGGTAGCCGAAGCGGCAACCCTGGGCTGGAGGCCGTAGCCCGTTGGGGCATTAATGAAAATCCCACTGCCAATAACTGCATTTTTGACTTTTGAGGCAAAGCCGATTCAGATAGATTCCTTGTATTCCTCGAGATTCTCCTGAATCGTAATGAGGAGACGGGTTTTAAGGTTCTTCGGCTTGAGTTGCTCGGGCGCGACCGGTTGCCATTTCCCCGGAACCAGGACCTGCGAATCGATAAAGGCATCGAGCGCCTCTTGCAATCCGTTAACATTGATCTTGCCGGTGATGGCCATCACCTCTTCAATTATGTACACCAGCGCGTCTCCCGTTAAGCGATGCCGGTGGTTGATTATCGCTGATCTCTCCTGCACTGTTTTCAGCGTCTCGTCAATCGACTCACCCAACGCGGCAATCAGTCGCAGGTAACACTGCTGAAAGTTCTTCACGTGGGCGCTGCGTGAAGGCGTCAATTGCAAGTCTCTCTTTCCTACGTAAGAAGCGGCCATGACTCGCAAGAACAACTCATCGGGCATGTACGCGCTTTCATCATCCACGCGATTCAAAGTTTGGGCCACATAGTAGGCAGGCAATTGGCGTAGCAGGCTGCGGATGAGAAACACGGGTTTGTGGGTAAAGCCGTCCGGGAGTTTTTCGATACCCCGGGACACTTTGAGATCTTCGAAGTAGGTCAAAGATCTGTGAAATTCTTTGATCTCTTTCCGTGCGGTTTGCATTAGCTGGTCTACTTGTTCGGAAGTGAACCCTATCCTCCGCAGGATCCGATAATTACTTTCGTTCTCGAAGGCAGTATCAAACGCTTTCAGACAACCAGCATCTTTGAACGCACGCAGGTTCTGCTTCTCACCGGAACAAACGAAAGCCATGGCTTGTGCAAAGGTTTGCACAATCAGGCGCGCCCAGCTTCGTTGCTCAGTGAGCGAAGCCGAGTAGCGGTCGACATCCTTGAAGCGATATTTATCGTGCTTGGCGGCAAACTGCCGGACGGATCCATAGTCGAGGATGGCGCCGCTCGCCAGCATGTTGTCGCCATCCCACGCCAACCAGTTGAAGATGTATTCCTCCTCGAGCACGGCGGCCATCTTTCCGTAGGCGCGCGCAAGGTAGTCGAGGGACTGATCGTATTTGGCGTTCTCGTCGGTCGTTATCTGCCAGACACCGTTTTCAACTTGCCTCTTGATGAAGTAATCGATGGACGCTTTGAGTTCTTTGTGCCGACCCTGTTTGAGATAACGGAAAATGTGCGCTGGTCGAATTAGATTAGGCGCGCTTCTGACCCCAATCGCACTCCCATCTGAAAAACCAATTACAGCCAGACAACGTTCGGTAGGAATATCCTGGCGGTAGAAGATCTCTGACATCACGGCGCCGCCCAGCATCTCGTCTAAATCCGCCAGGCCCGATGAGTAACCGTAGCTTTCATCGCCTGTCTGGACTGCTCCGTCTGACTTTTGGGCGCCCGGACTCAAAATCGTGGCCCCGGTTCCTCGACTCGAGACATCAAAGATTAGGTTGCTGGTTTGCAAGTAACCATTCCAGATGCTTCTACCATCTCCGGAAGTCTTACCCTGCTTGTTGCGGTGTTGAGTTTGCAGGTAACGCGTAGCCATATAGCACCCGGGCCTCACCGTTTCGGTGGAGTATTTCTTCCCAAGCTTCAGATCATATTCATTGATGATTTGAAGCGAGAAAGTTTCGAGTATGGCTTGTTCGAGGTCTTTATTAAGGATATGCGGATGGTCGGCGGGGATCAGTTCCATCTCTCCCGCGAGCGGGAAATTGAAATAAAGAACACGCCCCTTCTGCCGGTAGCGAGCACGATAGTCAATAAAACCATCAGGACTAACTTCTCGCCAGGGGTGTGTGCCGTCCAGCTCTTTGAACTTCTCATACATACTGCGAAGTTCCGATGAGAAGGATCCAACCTGATAGGAGTTTGAAACCTAACTCCGGCAGAGTCAATGAATATTTTCGCTGGGGCCGGCGTTTGCCGCGGAAATTTCGCTAAAAGCGGGTGTTGATAGCTTATAGGCCGGCAAGCGTTTGCATTACCAATTCGAGGTTCGACAGATCGGGCAGTAGCGCATCGGGGTTACAAGCGAGCAGATCATGTTTGCCATAAAGCCGGCCGGTGCCAACCGCGAGTGCGCGGGCGCCGAAGTGTTTGGCGCAATCGATGTCGTTGGGCGTGTCGCCAATGACGATGAACTGCTCTTTCGCCAGATCGAGTTGCAGGTGTTTCTCGATTCGTTCATAGGCGAGCGCGGGCAAATCGCGGCGATCATGCGACTCATCGCCAAAGGCGCCAGGCAAGTCAAAGAATTCAGAAAGACCAACCAGCTCCATCTTCAGGTAAGCCGCTTGCTCGATATTCCCGGTTACCAGTGCCGAACGATAGCGAGGATGTTCGTGAACAGCTTGCAGCGTTTCCCGCACGCCGGGCAAGACTTCAAAAAACTGCTCACCGTTGCTGGTCGCTTGCCGCATCGCTGTCATGTAACTCTCGCGCAGATGGTCTACGCGCTCAAAGATGTCGGCATGCGTGAACCCTTCATGCTTGAGAGCCTCTGAAACAATCTGCAGGTCAGTCATTCCGGAAACAATCATTTCCGGTAAACGTCCGGCAGTGCCAAACACCTCTTCGAGCATCGGGATTGTGTAATCCTTGAAGGCCCCGCGTCGCAAGGAGTGAATTAGCGTCCCATCGATGTCCCAGAGGAGGATGCGGAGATCGGGGTCGAAGATGCGGGGACGCGGAGACGCGGAGACACGGGGCAGCGTTTCATCGACAGGAGGTGCGTTATCAACCTCTTCCGTGTTATCTCCGTGTCTCCCCATCCCCGCGTCTCCGTGTCTCCCGCTCACTCAACAACAGCGAGAACATCTCCGGCATTTACCGTTGCGCCTTCTTCCGCATTAATCGAAACAACTATGCCCGCCTTCGGCGCTTTCATTTCGTTCTGCATCTTCATCGCTTCGACAACGATGATTCCGGCGCCGGTCTCGACTTTGTCTCCGGTTCGGACCAGCACTCTTACGATTTTGCCGGGCATCGGCGAAACAATCTCAGCGGCCCCGGCGTGATGGGCGCCGGCGCTTTGGCCGCTGCGCAGTCGCTTGGGGTCAACCAATGCGACCTCGTAAGTCCGACCGCGCAGAACTACCGCAAACGACTGACCGGCGGCTGGGGAACCGCTGTGGCCGGAGACCCGGCATTTGTAGATGTCCGATCCGTTAATCAGCAAATACTCGCCCGCCGTCAGTTCGCGAACTCGCAGGTCATAATGCCGGTCGTCGACAGCAACGTCGACGACACCGCCGGCGAGACTAAGCGAGACGTCGTGTTCCTTTCCCGATAGTTGAGCTTTCAGTTTCATCGGTTCATCAGTCAAACACAGACCGATCGGCTACTGCCCACTTCAATCTCGCCGCTTGCGACCAAGGTTGATGGCGTCCCTGGCTTCGTGCAACGCCGCGCGGCTGGACATCTTCCAGCGCTGTTTGGTTTCCCGAGACCCGTTCTTGTAGTTCGCCTCTTTTTGCAACTTCGCGTGATGGATCGCTGCGGCAATAACGGCGATGTCCCGGCGCACCTCTTCGGTGCTGTCTGGCTCCTTCGTGACGTCGCGACGCGCGTTGAAACGAGTGATGAATCCTGTATCGAGCTTGGCGGTTTTGAATTCTTCATCGCGGACAATCTCGCGAAAGAAGGGAAGCGTGGTGCGGATGCCGCCCACTTCATACTCGTCAAGCGCACGGCGAAGTCGATCAATCGTCTCAGCTCGACTTCGCCCCCAGGCTGCGAGTTTCGAAATCAGTGGATCGTAATAGATTGACACCTCGGAGTTCAGTTTGACGCCGCTGTCGTCGCGTATTCCCGGCCCAAACGGGACTTGCAAATGACTAATCTTTCCCGGAGAAGGAAAGAAGTTGTTCTCGGGATCCTCGGCGTAGACGCGACATTCGATGGCATGACCAGACCAGCGAATCTCTTCCTGAGTAAAACTAAGCGGCGCGCCGGCGGCAACTGTGATTTGCTCGCGAACAAGATCGATCCCGGTGACTAGTTCGGTGACCGGGTGCTCAACCTGGAGTCGAGTGTTCATCTCCAGAAAATAGAAATCGCGAGTTTCGTCCGCGACCAGAAACTCGACCGTGCCCACTCCCACATAGTTAACCGCGCGCGCCAACTTCACGGCGGCCGCACCCATCGTTTCACGCAGCCGCGCATCGTTGATTGGCGAAGGACACTCTTCAATCACTTTCTGGTGGCGCCGTTGAATCGAGCACTCCCGTTCGCCAAGGTGCACGACGTTGCCCTGGCTATCGGCGAAGACCTGTATCTCAATGTGCCGCGGGCGCGCGATTGCCTTTTCCAGGTAGACTGAGGAATCGCCAAAGGCTGAAGCCGCCTCCGATTGGGCGCTTTCAAAACCTGACTGCAACTCTAAAAATGAGGCGACGAGTCGCATGCCCTTGCCGCCGCCGCCGGCGGAAGCTTTGAGCATCACCGGATAACCAAACTCTTCCGCTAAGGTTTTGGCTTCCTCAAGGGAATTCAAAGGTTCAACTGTGCCCGGGACGATAGGCACTCCAGCCTCGACTGCAGCACGTCGCGCGCTGGTCTTCGAACCCATGATCTCCATCCCCTCCGCGCCTGGGCCGATAAACTTGAGGCCCGCTTCCGTTACCGCGCGCGCAAAATCTGCATTCTCAGCGAGGAAGCCGTAACCGGGATGGATCGCTTCTGAGTTTGTCGACTTTGCTGCCGCGAGGATGGCGGAGATGCGCAGATAACTTTCGAGCGAAGGCGCCGGGCCAATGCAAACTGCTTCATCGCAAAGTCCGACGTGAACGGAAGCTGCATCGGCTTCCGAATAAACGGCAACTGGAGAAACACCAAGGTCGCGGCAGGCGCGAATTATTCGCACCGCAATCTCGCCGCGGTTAGCAATCAGAATCTTGCTGAACATGTTTTTCTTCAAAGAGTGATGAGTCTGAGTACTGAGTAATGAGTGATGAGTGTCGGCGGTCTTCATTCGCTCGTTGTTAATCGCCTTTGCCGATCACCCATAACTCATTACTCGTTACTCAGCACTCAGTACTCGTCACTCATTACTTCCGTAAACAACGACGCCCTGCAGAGTATACAGGGCGTGGTTCGATGCAGAAACTGCGTTCCTATTTTAGAGATTGTTTAGGGTTGCCTTGGTTTCGCAGTTGACGAGGCACCAACGCCGCGTCGAGGAAGGTCGGAGACGTTCCAAATTACGCCGTCACGAACAATTTGATCATCATCTGTGCCCTTGACATTGTCTGGACCCGGCAACGGAAGCTCGTAGTTTGTGAATGACAGACCGCCACTGAGCGGTTCATCGCTGGCGGGTGAATCTGAGGCGTTGAGTATAACTGCGCCTCGAAGTTGTCGCGGTTTCTTGGTCGGCACTGCTGCGACTTCGGAGTTGACCGTGTAGCCTGAAGCATCGAAGGTTTTCAGGGCTGCAGCTAACGATCCGTCGGGATCCGGTAAACGATAAAGATCTTTGAGTTCGCCTGGCAGAGTACCAAACTTCTGACGATACTCATCGAGCGCGCGATCGGTTCTGTGGATGCTTGCCTCAGTCCCGGCCTGGAGGCTGAGCTGGTGCAGAAGTAATCGCTCCGGCACCGTGATGCCAATCAAGATCAAGATCAAAACAGGAACCGCTAATAAAGCCGCGTACCCGTTGCGGGCGTAGCGCACACCGCAGAAGCGCGTTGGCGATTGGCGAATCGAGCGATAGAGCCTTCGTCCTGCAAAGATAACAAGAAGTGTTAGTGGAACTATTGCCCACTTGAGACGCCAGGCAGCAGTTTCGCTCGCGGCCAGCCATAACCGCCAATCCGAGGGAATCATGGAAAGGGCCACCAGGTTAGATTTGGCGCCCCGGGTTGCGCGTTCGGCCAGAGCAATGACTGTCTCCACCGTAAACACAAGAACGGCTAAGGTCCCCATGACTGTGAGCAGCAGCGAGCGTCCGTAAGAAGGCAGTTCGTGTTCGGGTCGGGGCAATGGTTCGCCGACGGAGTGCGCGCCACAAGACAGGCAAGCGTCACTATAAACACCACTCGCAGAGTTGGCAGACTTAAAACCACAGCAGGGGCAAATCGTCACGTTGTTTTTAACCTCAGATACTAATAGCAGTCTTTAATCGCATGTCGTCGGGTTTGGCTTAACCGTGTTTGCGTTTATCAGTGTCCGACGCCCACGGGCTGTTCAGTACGGCGTTCAGGCCCGGGATTAGATGCGGCGATAGCGGGGGATGTTCCTTCTTTTTTTGATTCAGTCTTCAGCTTAGTCAGCTCATACCAGGTGTGATACATGCGGTGCGCGAAGGTCCAGTAGGAACCCACTGCAAGTACCCACAGAACTGCCGGCATTCGATTAGCGAAGAAGTTTGTCGAATCCGGATGAGTGCTTAAGGCGCCAATAATAAAAAGAACCACGCGTTCGGGCCTTTTCAGAAAGCCTACATCGCACTTTTCAATTAGACTCTCGGCCCGGGCGCTCGCGTAGCTTACCATAACTGAACCCATTAGTCCTGCGCCGGCGAGAAAAACGTTAAGGGTGGAATGAAACGGCAGGTCGCGGGCATAAAAGACCATTAATCCGACGAAAACTACCATGTCGGAGAGCCGGTCCAGCGAGGAATCTAAAAAGCCGCCAAAACGCGTGACGCGTCCGGAAAGTCTGGCGACTTGCCCATCCAGCATGTCAAAAAGGTTGGCAACAATCAGGACAATGCCCGCCCAGAAAAAGTAGCCGTAACCGAAAAGCAAACCCGAACCGACGTTGATGGCGACGCCGATAACGGTCAGGATGTTGGGATTGATATGGCCGTAGGCGAGCCAGCGCACCATCGCGTCGATGATTCGTTGCGCCCCGCGGCCGATAGCACCAACAAACATCTTCTGGTTGAATTCTCCTCTACGATATTATGCCGAAAAGTTTTACTAGTTTACAGCCTTTTGGCACTAACAGTTTAAGCTTGTCATTTGGGTGGTAAACAATCAGCAACCACTAATCAATCATGCCTTGTCACCAATCTGATCGTGAATGGTAATCAATTGCCTTATCTCGAAGTTGCGCGCGCCGGCGGGAGTGCGCACCACCACTTCGTCGCCTTCTTCCTTGCCCATCAAACTCTTGCCTACCGGCGAAGTAGTTGAGATCAAACCTCCTTGCGGATCGCTCTCTTCCGAAGTCACCAGACGATAGGTCACTTCCTCGTCCTTTTCAGAGTCGTACAGGACCAGCGTTGAACCGTAGCCGGCTTTATTGCGCGAGATTTTCGTAAGATCGATGGATGAAATTTCGCTTATTCTTTGGCGCAATTCCACGATGCGCGCCTTGACGACATTTTGCCGGTCGAGCGCCGCCCGATATTCGGAGTTTTCACGCAGGTCGCCAAACTCAAGCGCGCGCTTGATCTCCTTGGGCAGGTGTACTCGCAACTCTGACTCCAGCTGGTCGAGTTGCAACTGGAGTTTCTCTTTAATGTCTGCAGACAATTACTTGCTCACTTTCATTTCCGAGCCGGCGTCTTTGTTTACGGCTGACGATGATACCGGGCTTCATCGGGCGCGCCAAAGGAAATCCCTGTGTCGCGGGCGGTGCGCACCAGCTGGCCAATTGGTGGCACGGTCTTGATATTAGCGATTGCCTCGCTGATGGGAACGGTGATGACGTCGCCCGCCTGCAGCGCCACCATCACGCCGCGTTTCCCTTCAACCAGGGCGCGTACCGCACATGATCCGTAATTCGTTGCCAGCATACGATCAAAAGCATTGGGGCGGCCACCTCTTTGCAGATGTCCGAGCACAACGCAACGAGTTTCCTTGCCGGTGAGCTGCTCGAGCTCATACCGACAATAAGCACCGATGCCGCCAAGACGCGGGGCATGCTGTTGGTCGCCCTTGTCCTGGTAAATGAGATCGTGACCAGTCTCAATTGCTCCCTCAGCGGCAACGACAATGCTGAAATTGGATCCGGCCGCATCCCGCGCGCGTATTCTGTCAGCGACGGACTGCATGGTGAAGGGAATTTCCGGAATAAGAATTACGTCCGCGCCGCCGGCGATGCCCGAGTGCAACGCAATCCATCCGGTATTTCGGCCCATCACTTCCAGAATCATGACGCGCTCATGCGACTCAGCGGTTGTGTGCAGGCGGTCGAGCGCATCGGTCGCGAAATCCATCGCGGTGATGAAGCCAAACGTTAGTTCCGTGCAGGCCAGGTCGTTGTCGATAGTTTTGGGAACACCTACGACGGGAACGCCGAGCTTGTCAAAGTCAGCGGCGATCTCCAACGTTCCTTCGCCACCCAGCACGACCAGGGCATCGATTCCCAGGCGGTTCAGATTCGCGACTGCTTCGTCGTAGATTTCCTGCCGTTTGGTGGGATTGCCCTCTGCGTGATGCTCGACAAATCGGCCGCGATTTCGTGTACCAAGAATTGTGCCGCCTCGAGGCAATAACCCACGCACGTCGGAAGCTGCCAGTGGGCGGGCGTGGGTCTCGCCCAACAAACCTTCAAACCCGTCCTCGATTCCGATCACCTTAAGCCCATATTGTCCGGTCGCAGTAGTTACGGCTGCTCGAATTACAGCGTTCAGGCCCGGGGCATCACCACCCCCAGTTAGTATCCCGATTGTGTTGTACATAAAATGTTTGCGGGGGCGGAGAGTTTAGCAAACTCTTGCCGTCGAATAGTTTCCTTCGGGAGCGAACAATGGTTAACGGAGGTCTTAGAGTAATTGACAGCGAACGCGATTTCAAGCGTCTTTCACTGAGTGCTAAATCATTTCTGGCGAATAAAGTTGGCGGTTGACCCTCCGCGGGACGCTCGCGTAGCATGGGTGCTGAGATTGGCAGACGGCTGGTGTGAAGTTCTCAGATCCGGGAGATTGGGAACTGAGGCGCGTGGTTTTGGAAATAGACGACGAAGCAAAAGAGATTGTTCGCGACATTGGCACCGCGATTAACGAGTCGGTTGAGAATTCGCCACGAGTTGCCGAGGCGATTGAGCGGCTGCGCGATGCCGGTTATGAGATGGAATTGACGCTCAGACTCGAAATCGGCTTACGGCCACACGCAAGTGAAGGTGAAGGAAACGGAGAAACCAATCTCGAACTAACGGACGAGGATGTGCAGGTGCTGCAGCGGATGAAGATCCGGATCGATCCGGAAGAAAAACTCTAAACGGCATTCGGGTGCAAAAAGATCGGCCCCCATCGCGCTTATAGCGATGGGGCCGTTTGAATTTGAGATCTAAAATTTCAGATCTCAGATCTCAGATTCCAGATCACGGTCCGAAGCGTCCCTGATACTCACCGGAGACGATGAAAGCTTTGACCATCTCAGCATTGACGAAGTTCCCATTAAATTGATTCAGCTTGCCGAGCCAAAAATCATAGCCGGTATAGTCTGAGTCAGGCGTATCGTTCGGGTTCCGCCGCAGGTAGCCGATGAACTGTGACAACACAAACGCGCGGTTCTTCTCAGCGGTAAAAAGATCAGAGTCTTCCGCTACTGCTCGCAGCACTTGCGCGCGCGTCTTATTGCCGGAAGTCAGATCGTTGATTAGTTGATTGCGCTCTGATGGAGATAACACCTGGGTACCGGCGTTTGAGGCATTTGCATTGAGCGCGTCAACAAATGCTGCCGGTGTCATCCCGCTGGGATATTGTGTAGTGAATCGAAAGCGCTGAACGAAATCTGCTATCACCGCCTGCTTGTTGCTCTCCAATAACTGATCCGCTCCCGGCGCGCCGATGACCACGCCTTTTCCCATGGCCTGAGTATCTGACAGGAAGTCGTTAAGTCGCACGATTGGAACGAAGAGTGTGTGATTACCGCCGAGAGTAGAGGTCCCCAGGAAATCGCCGTAAGCCACCTTGTACAGACGCTCAACCAGGTAACCAGTCTGCTGAAACTCAATCGACAGGAAGAAAGCAGCTGAGACATTGATGCGGCGAGTCTCGCGACACACCTGCGCGTCCGTGAAGCCGCCCGGCAAGGGAACGCTCTCACATTCGTTGAGTTGGCCCTTCCAGAAATTGAGCCCGCCGCTGTCCGGTTCGCGGTTGAGGAAATCGAGATAATGCTGACGCACGAAGAAGTCGTTGTTGAAGCTGGCGTTCTTGACGGGATTAGCTCCATTCACTGATTCATCGCTGTTGATGGTGACGGTGACAGCCGTCGGCGCCCCGAGTGTGCAGGCTACCGGATTACTCAAAGTGACATTGAACGTCTCAGGCGTTTCGCCAAAGGCATCGTCAACGATGAAGACTGTTATCGTCTTGAAAGTTTCTCCGCCAGCAAACTGCAGCGTTCCCAGCGTGGCCTCATAATCCGACCGGTCGGTGGCAGTCCCATCACTGGTCGCATAGTTCACCGTGGCTGCGGCGGTGGTGTTGCCCGTACGAGTCACCAGCAAATCAACCTTAGTTGTTACGCCGGCAGTTTCCATGGCGCTGGCGGTGCTCACGCTGAACTGAACTGTGTTCGGCGGCGCGGTTGTTGTAGTAATCCAGCCAATATCCTGCAACAGCGAAGCCGTTAAATCGCGCGGTGTCGTCACGCTGTGCGTAAGATCGCCGTTAATACTTGGCTCCATCAATTGGTTGGGAAAGGCACTTGTATCCCAGTGGGAAACTGAAGAACCGGTCTGAACCGGATTCGGGGTAAACACCAACGCTCGTCCTTGTGCATCGGTTCCGCCCGGCACTGAATGGTCAAGCAAAACTGTGGCGTTGACGCCTGTTCCCAACTGAGCTTTGATGGTATTTCCATTGGCTAGCGTAATGCTCACGGCCGGGATTGTGATGGTTGCATCCGACCCGCCCATCCCCGGTGGTGTTCCCGCAGAGACGTTGTCGACAATCACAACTGCGACCGCACCAGCATTCTGAGCGTTCTTGACCTTGACAGTGAAGTTGCAAGTCCCTCTATCAATCAGCGCGATCTTGCCTGAGACTGAACCCGCATTAGTGAACGACGAACAACCATCAGTTGTCGTTGGGCCGACACCGTCAGCTGCATCGAGGGCCTGGATGAGATTCGCTGTTTGTCCGGGCGAAGAAACTGGGGGACCAAATCCCGCAGTGCCGACAACGTAGTTGCCCGCGATTCCTGGCGGTGAATTTACACGGAGCCGGGGCGTCGCCAGGACGTTGGACGTCTGACTCGTGACCACAGGACCGTTCCACGCCAGATTGCCGGTATTGATCGCCGAAGCCTGACGCTCAAGATCGGTCATTTGCACCCAGGTCTTGCCCGTTGTGTCATCAAAGAGAAAGCGATCGAAAATCGAGGGAATTCCCTGTGGCTGCGCTCCGGTGCTGCGATCTGTAAAGGTTTGAAATCCAAGACCGTGTGAAAACTCATGAATTAAGACGGTCACCAGGTCAGTATCGTTTCCGTGATTGTTGTCGAGGCCCAAATAAAAATGAATGCCGTCGAGGCAGCCCGGGTTACCCAGGTTTATGTTGAAGTGCGCATTTATGTCCGGGTTGGCCGGGTCGAGGTCAGAGCCAGTTAAGGCATTAGCCAAAGCAGCAGCATACCAGGTGTCGTTAAAGGGAGCTCCGGGAAAATTACCCGAGATCGAAGCAGCGCCTGCTGACCCGAGCGTGGCTGTGCTTGAAGTGCAGGTGAGGGCGATCCAATCAGCTTTCACGGTGATCGTTACATTGCTATTCAGAGTGGCGCCCCAGATGTTGGCGGCAAATTGAAAAGCATTCAGCCGTTGCTGACCGAGCGTGGTGCCGGGGTTACCGCCGATTGGAGCCACTGGAGTTGGATCGTTAAAGCCTACGCCGGCGGCGTCGTTATTTTGAATAACGATGGTGGCTGCGCCGAAAGCTGTCGAAGCGAGAGAAAAGAATACGAGGGTGGTGAGCGAGGCCAGTGAAAGTTTGGCAAGGATCAATTTTCTCATCTGTCCCTGCCTTTCAGTAGCTCGCTATTTGTCTTCGGAGCAGTAGTCTTCTTGACTCCTACCAATTGCGGATCAATCCCAAAAAACGCTGCCCCCGCTTCAGGATTGTCGATACACGACTGAATCAGTTTGCCGTCTTCGTCCAGCTTGGCGACGGCAACGTTTTGAAACCGGCCCTGCAGATCTATTGACACTGATCCGTCAGCGTGCCGGACAGACTGCAGTCCGTCGGTCGACTGATTGGCGAGTTGCTTAAGCCCGTCAGCCAATCTTTGGGCTTCTTCCTGGGTTAGCGGTCTAACCTGTCCCGTTTGAGGATTGAGCGGCACGGGCGTTTCAACTCGAGAACGCAGGTTAGTGTGTGTAACGTCTGTTTGCGTGCTGCTTGCTGGTCGCTTTGCTCGTAGTGAAACTGCTGCTGTAGCTCCCAACGCGAAAATAGCTACAATGATGCTGATCCAGAGTAGACGTCTGACCTGGCTGGACGGAATACGCCCTCTTCTTTGCGGATGTTTGGTCATCAAAAACTCCTTAAATCAAATGCGTCGAATTTACAACGGAACTTTCGCACCAGGGGTCTTGCGATATGGTTTCTTGGGGCAGAGTACTACGGGCGTTGTTAATGAGCTGCTTGGAATTTATCCTCAACTGCATTGTCTGTCAACGCTCGTTCAGAAGTATGATCATTTCGTTTAGCAGACGATCAGTTTCGCGTTGGCGTGGACAACCAGTAAACTGAATGTGAAATCCTTTCAAAAGGGGAGACCAATGGCAATACTTTTTCTCTTGGGTGCAGTTCTCCTGGCGGGACTGTCGCCTCTGCCCACCGCCTGTACCACCAACACTGATGCTTGTATGCCTACCGGAATCCAGGCGACTGACGTTGTTTCCTCCCAGGCAGCGAAACCCGGTGGCAAGGTTGTTACGGTAACCGTTGCGCAAAAACTAAAGGCGCTGCGAGCGCGCTGCCGCAGAGGCAAATTAGTTGACACCAGAGGAACGGAAATCCGCTTTTATCAGCTGATCGGGTGCTGGGGTAATCCGCCGGATGATTACCAGCAGCAGCTGGAGCGTCAGGCAAAGGAACTCGCGAAGCTACGCAAGCGTTATCGCGTGATTGAGATGACGTGCGATTCTTCCGGCGTAGATCGGTTTCGCGCTACGCCACCCGTGGCCAATCCTTAATTCGTCAATTTGGACTCATCACGTAGCAGTCGGGGCCGGGATTCAGATGCACATTTGCACCTGCTCGGCTGCTCCAAAAAAATTACAATACTTGACGAATTCGTACAACCGGTTTCCGATTCAAGTGATTTGTTGGGACCGCGGGCGTCCCGCCCGCAACGCGCCGCAGGCGCGCAGGTTTTTAGAACTAGTTCCGAAATCTGTTTTTCGCGTTTTGCGCTGATTGCGGGCGGGGCACCGCGGTCCCAGCAAATCACTTGACCGGTTTGGCGCAACTTTCGCCCTTGTGGTATCTTGACTGGCTTTTAATCCTTCCAGTTTTTTCGCCTTCACAGGCAGCAAAGAGGAGCAGAAAGAAAGTATGGCTACGTCCAGCACAAGTACCACCCCTACGGTCGGCGCGACCGGCCGTGTGGTGCAGATTATCGGTCCGGTAGTAGACGTCGAGTTTCCGGCGAAGCAACTGCCGCCTATCTATCAGGCGCTTCGCATCGTCTCCGAGGGCTTTGAGGTCCCGACACCAATCGATCTGATAGCGGAAGTCCAACAGCATCTCGGCGAGGGCCGAGTCCGAACCGTCTCTATGTTGCCAACTGACGGCATGGTGCGCGGCATGAAGGCGATCGACACCGGCGGTCCGATAACGATGCCGGTCGGTGAAGGAACTCTCGGGCGCGTGCTCAACGTTATCGGGCAGCCGGTCGACAACCTGGGCGATGTCAAACACACCGAACGTTATCCGATTCACCGCCATGCCCCGACGTTTGAAGAGCAGTCGACTGAACTGCAGATGTTTGAAACGGGTATCAAAGTTATCGACTTGATTCAGCCGTTTGTACGCGGCGGCAAGATTGGACTATTCGGCGGCGCTGGAGTGGGTAAGACAGTTATCGTGATGGAGTTGATCAACAACATCGCGAAAGCTCGTTCAGGTTTCTCCGTTTTCGCCGGCGTTGGTGAACGAACGCGCGAAGGCAACGACTTGCTGCGAGAGATGGTTGAGTCGCAGGTCATACAGTTTGGCGACAAGTTTAATCAGCACTTCAAGGACACCGGCGAGTTTGATATGACGAAGGTGGACATGAAAGCGCTGGGACAATCGAAGGTTGCGCTCATCTACGGACAGATGACCGAGCCGCCAGGGGCGCGTTTGCGAGTGGCGCTGTCGGGGCTGACGGTTGCGGAGTATTTCCGCGACAAGGGTCTTGATGTGCTGCTGTTCATCGACAACATTTTCCGTTTCACACAAGCAGGCTCTGAAGTGTCGGCGCTGCTTGGCCGCATGCCTTCCGCGGTAGGTTATCAACCAAACCTCGCGTCGGAAATGGGCGAGATGCAGGAACGCATCACCTCTACGAAGACCGGATCGATTACTTCTATCCAGGCGGTTTATGTGCCGGCGGACGACTATACCGATCCAGCCCCGGCAACAACGTTTGCCCACCTTGATGCGGTGACTGCTCTTTCCCGCCAGATTGTCGAACTGGGAATCTATCCGGCGGTCGATCCGCTGACGTCATCTTCCCGCATCCTCGATCCGCGCATTATCGGTGAAGAGCACTACAACACCGCGCAGGACGTGAAGCGCGTGTTGCAGCGTTACAAAGATTTGCAGGACATCATCGCGATTCTCGGTCTCGACGAGTTGTCTGATGAAGATAAGCTGATCGTTTCACGCGCGCGCAAAGTTCAGAGGTTCTTCTCGCAACCGTTCTTCGTGGCCGCTCAGTTCACCGGCCTGGAAGGGAAATACGTAAAGCTGGAAGATACGATCAAAGGCTTCCGCGAAATCGTTGACGGCAAGCACGACGATTTGCCGGAGCAAGCCTTCTACATGGTCGGTACGATTGAAGAAGCCGTGCAAAAAGGGAAGACGATCGCCCAGTAACAATTACGATGAAAGGGGTAATAGGGTAAAAGGTGAAAAGGGTAAAGGAAGCGGAAGCTTTGGTTTGCTTCGCCTTTCCCCCTTCCCCTTTTACCCTCTTCCCCTAGTTTGATATGGCCACACTCCAACTCGAAGTAGTGACACCTGAGCGCCGCGTGCTTTCTGAGTCCGTTGAGGCGGTGGTCGCCCCCGGTTTGGGCGGCGAACTGGGCATATTGCCGGGGCATACACCGCTTATCTCACAGTTACAGACCGGCGTCCTTTCTTATACGAGCGGCGGCAAGACTCTTCAACTGCACGTGTCCGGTGGCTTCATCGAAGTTAAAGACGACGTCGTTTCGGTGTTGGCTGAGATTGCGGAACGCCCTGAAGAGATTGACGCTGCGCGAGCGCGTCTGGCGCGTGAGCACGTAGAGAAACAATTGACGGCCTGGAGCGGAACTGAAGAAGACTTCGAACAAGCACGCGCCAAACTGGAGCGTTCGGTTGTTCGGCTGCAACTTGCCGGCGGCGGCTCGAAAAACTAGTTTTCTTTGGAGTGCGGTGACCTGTCACCGCTTTTGCCGGTCGCGACTTGTCGCGACCACGATTGGACTGAAGCGCTGAAAGATTTGGGCGTCAAGCCGCCCAAGACCAAAGCGGTGACAGGTCACCGCACTCTAAAAATTCAGTAATTGCTTCCCGCCCTGATCGCATCGCGCATTTCCGTCACCGCGCGTTCCAACCCAATAAAAATTGAGCGGGCGATAATGTTGTGGCCAATATTGAATTCCGCTACTTCGGGGAACGCTGCGACGGCGCCAACATTTCGATAAGTCAGTCCATGACCGGCGGCAATTAACAATCCGTATTGGGTGCCAAGCGCAGCTCCTTCCCGCAGCCGTCTTAATTCCTTTGCCACACGCAACGCACCCTCGCCGTGAAAGCCGCCGCTGCCCAGAGTAGCGTCGGCGTAAGGCGCAGTGCACAACTCGATTTGCTGAGCACTTACTTCATGCGCCGCCTCTATCTGTTTTGGATCCGGATCGATAAAAAGACTTGCAAGTATTCCCGCCTGCCGCAAACGCGCGATAGTGGCGCGCACAATCGCCACGTTTCCGATTACATCGAGGCCGCCTTCGGTGGTTATTTCGTTCGCGTTCTCCGGAACGAGCGAAACCGCGTCAGGCCTCACCTCCAGCGCGATCTTTAACATCTCTTCGTTTGCAGCCATTTCCAGATTCAGATAAGTCGTCACGCTTGCCCGTAACGCCGTCAAGTCAGCATCCTGAATGTGACGCCGATCGCCGCGCAGGTGAACAGTAATGCCATCAGCTCCGGCTTGTTCACAGAGCATCGCCGCGGCGACGACACTGGGCTCGGGCGCGCGTCGCGCCTGCCGGACTGTGGCGACGTGATCGATGTTGACGTTTAGGCGTGCAGTCATTGTTTTTTATTGGCCTTTGGCTTTTGGTCTTTGGTCTTTGGTTCTGAGATCTGAGATCTGAAATTTCAAATCTCAAAAAACAAAAGCCAAAGACCATTTCCATTACGTCTGTGTATCGTGCACCGCCTTAATCGCACGCTCGTAAACGCCGCGGCGCGCCTGTTGGCGAATACGGCCCACCTCGCTGAGCATTTTCAGGCTATCACTGGCGACGTTGACCTTGCTTCCTTCAGCATGATCCCAGCGCACCGGAATCTCTTTAAGTCTTAAACCCGCGCGGTGCGCGACGTAGAGTAATTCAACATCAAAACCGAACCGATCGATTGTGGCCCCCTCCACGAGCGGGCGGCAGGCACTCATGCGAAAAGCCTTGAAGCCACACTGTGTGTCCCAGAAGGGAAGACCAGTTGCGAGACGCACGGCGAGGTTAAAGATGCGGCCGCCCTGTTCGCGCCGCCACGGTTGATGAACGCCAATCAAACTTCGGTCAAGCGCTCGCGAGCCGAACGTGAGATCGCATTCGCCGCGCAGGATTGGATCGATGAGTTTGGGAGTTTCCGTGATCGGGGTTGAGAGGTCGGCATCGGTGAACAGGGCGATTTCACTGCGTGACGCGAGCAGACCAAGTCGAACCGCGCGTCCTTTGCCCAGATTGGATTTGTAACTTATGACTGAAGTGTGGACGTTTTGCGAGTCGGCTAGTTCTGTTCGGGCGGTGTTTGCGGTTTCGTCAATAGATCCGTCATCCACCACGATCAATTCCGACTCTGGGGCATATTCGTTTAGATAAGTAACTATCGCGCGCAGCGATTTGCCGAGGCGCGCACCTTCGTTATATGCGGGAACAACGATTGACAGTGAAAGCGTCATCCTATTCCCGCGAATATACCACAGCCACGACCTTGCGCCTTTCTGAGGAAAAAAGCCGCTTGTGTTAATATTACTCCGGTGGCCGGGGAGGGCCGCCCTGTTAGGTAAGGAGTTCCAGGAATCAAATATGACCAGGCGATTCATGCTCATTGCTAGTGCGCTCGTTCTGATCGCCGCCGTTGTCGGCGGTACGATCGGCCGATCGCGGCGATTCCGCCACAGTGTGCCAACCAATGGAGCTGTTTCTTACGCTGAGGCAGACGACATTGAGAAAGACTACAACGAAGCCATCTCGGCTATCTCAATGGAATACGCCGGCGACATTGACTATGAAAAGGCGACTCAGGCGGCCATCCAGGGGATGCTTTCCACGCTTGATCCGCACTCGATGTATTTCCCTTACAGCGAATTCAAGAAGCTTAGAGAAGATCAGGACTCGAAGTTTTTTGGTATTGGGGTAACCATCGTCCAGCATCGCGACGGCGTGTACATCCAGTCGGCGGTCGAAGACACGCCGGCGGGACGGCTTGGCCTTCGCTATGGCGATCGCATTTTGGAAGTGGACGGCGAGGACGCTCGCGAGTGGTCAAGCGAGCAGGTTTCGAAAAAAGTGCGCGGCGGCAAAGGCGAACCGGTAACAATCAAAGTTGAGCGCGCCGGATCGGAAGCGCCGCTGACGTTCACCGTTATTCGAGACCTAGTCCCCTTGCCATCAATACGTAATGCTTACATGTTACGCCCGGGTACCGGCTACATCGGTTTGACGGGTGGATTTCAGAGCACCAGCGACGAAGAGCTACGCAGGGAGTTGGACAAACTGAAAGACCAGGGCATGCGCCAGGTCATCCTGGATATGCGTGGCAATCCCGGTGGGCTGCTCAATCAGGCTATAGATGTCGCCAGTGAATTCCTGCCGCGTGGTCTGGTTGTCGTTTCCGTCAAGGGTCGTACTGAGTATAGCGACCCGATAGTTTACAAATCGACCGGTGCAGATCCTGAAGACGTGCCGCTGGTCGTTTTGATCAATCGCGGTACGGCCTCGGCATCAGAAATAGTTGCCGGTGCAATTCAGGATCATGGTCGGGGACTAATCGTTGGTGAAACGAGTTTCGGCAAAGGCCTGGTCCAGCACGTATTCCTGCTGCCGTTTAGTACCGGCTTGACGCTTACTACCGCGCGTTACTACACGCCTTACGGCCGTTCGTTGCAGCGCGATTATTCCAGCGGCTCACTCTACGACTATTACACGCGGCATGACGAGGACGGGACAAAGGCACAGGCGCCACCTTCAGCCTCCGGTTCTCCGACGTCGCGGAAACCCGAAGCGACCCCAGCGCAACCAGTCTCAACTCCGCATCCGCAAAACGGTCCGGCTGTGAAGACGGCAGCTGGCCGCGTCTTTTACGGCGGCGGCGGAATCACTCCAGACATCGACATCAAACCCGTTGTGTTCTCGCCACTAAAAAACCGCATCGTCGAAGCAGCGTTCCAGTTTACCCGTCAACTCGCTGCTGGACGGATTGCGGGACTTGAATCCTATAAAGTTGAGCGGGTTCAGTACGGCAGGAATCCAAAAGCTACTGACTATCCGATCAATGACCGCGTGCTGGATGCCTTTCGCAGTTTTGTGCGGACCGACACCGCCTCTCAACTCGCTCCCGCCCAGCTTGAGGAAGAACTTGATTTCGTGAAGTTGCGCCTGCGCGAAGAGATCGTCACAGCTGCATATTCCAACGACGCCGGCGCTCGCGTCCTGCTCGACAGCGACCCGCAGGTACTGCGCGCACTCGAAGCACTTCCTGACGCTAAGCGACTCGCCGAGACCGCGCGCAACGAAGAGTTGCGAAGTTAAGACCCAAATCGCGTGGCTCAGTCGAGCACTCTCGCAATCACACATTTCAGATAATAAGTTTCCGGCACTCCCAAAAGTATTGGGTGATCGCTGGCCTGCGTTCGCTTTTCAATGAGCTGGAGTTTGCGGTGGGCATCGTTTCCGGCGTCGGCGACTATTCCCAGAAACAAGTCCTCAGGCATGTGATAAGAGCAGGTGCAAGTCACCAGAATGCCGCCTGGATTCAGCAATTTGATTGCGCGCAGATTTATTTCTTTGTAGCCGCGCGCCGCCGCGTTGACACTGGCGCGGTTCTTCGCAAAGGCGGGTGGGTCCAGGACAATCGTGTCGAAGCGTTCGCCGCCAGTCTCCATCTCGCGCAACGCATCGAAAACATTTGCCTCGCGGAATTCAACGTTCGTGATTTCGTTGAGGTCGGCATTCTTGCGTGCTGATTCGAGCGCCTCAGCCGAGATATCGATTCCGACGACACTATCGCAAACACTCGCGAGGTTGAGCGCAAACCCCCCGGCGAACGTAAAGCAATCAAGCGCGCGTCCGTGCGCGACGGCGCGAGCCGCCAGGCGATTCTCGTGCTGATCAAGAAACGATCCAGTCTTCTGGCCGGAAAGCGGAGCAACCAGAAACTTGATATCCTCCTGAACAATTTCAAACTCCGCCGCTGCCTCGCCATAAAGCGTGCCCGCAATCATTTCCAACCCTTCATGTTGACGAACGCGTACATCATTGCGTTCGATGATTGCGCGCGGGGCGAATTGTTCCGCCAGTAGCTCAACGAGCAATGGCTTGATGGCATCGGAGCCTTGCGAAAGAGTCTGCAACACCAGAACGTCGTCGTAGCGATCGACGATTATCGAGGACAGCAGGTCGCCCTCGGTATACACCATTCGGTATGCATTTGTGTTTGGAGCGATATTAGCGCGTCTGCCGGCGGCGTCGAGAATGCGTCTACGCCACCATTCGCGATCGATTGGTTCTTCTGTCTGGCTGAGAAATCGTAAAGCGATCTGAGAGGTGTCGCTGAAAAACGCCTGGCCGACCAAGTTTCCCTTCTGATCGCGCACGAAGACAATCGACCCGCCTGCACTCTCGTGCGTCTGAACGACATCGCTGCGGTAGATCCAAAGATGGCCGCCGCGAATGCGATCAGCGCCGCGCTTGTTAACTGTGACTGTGTTCATCTGCGAAAGCACCAATTGCAGGCCTTATTCATGCGTGATATTTTGCGTCGTCGAAGCGGGGGCAAGCCCCTTCCCGACCTTGAGATATCCTGGCTTGTGCGATACTTGCAGACGTAGAGTAATCTAATCGAGCATCCGGCGCTAAATGCAGTAATGAAGGGGACTTGCCCCCGCCGATCATCGGTTGCACTCAAGCTGGGTTAGTTCAATCATGCCAACCAAGTCACATACCGAGCGCCCCAAGCGCTTCGAAACATCTTCGGGAATTGATCTACCGGCCGACTTCAATCCATCCAATACGGAGCCCATCGACTACGAGAAAGACCTGAACTCTCCTGGTGACTTTCCCTATACACGCGGTATTTACTCAAACATGTATCGGGGCCGGCTCTGGACGATGCGGCAGTATGCCGGCTACGCCACCGCCGAAGAGTCCAATGCGCGCTACAAGTATCTGCTCGCACAGGGCACAACCGGGCTCTCCGTCGCCTTTGACCTGCCCACCCAGATTGGCCTAGATTCAGACGACCCACTTGCCAGTGGGGAGGTAGGCAAAGTCGGTGTTGCAATCGACTCATTGGAAGATATGCTGCGCTTGTTTGATGGCATTCCGCTCGATAGCGTGTCGACTTCAATGACCATCAACGCGACCGCTTCCACCTTGCTTTGTCTCTACCTGGCAGTGGCGCGCAAGCAATACGTTTCCTTCGACAAAGTTAAAGGCACACTGCAAAACGACATTTTGAAGGAGTACATCGCGCGCGGCACCTACATCTATCCGCCGCGGCCATCGCTGCGTCTGGTTACCGACGTCTTCGCTTACTGCGCGCGCGAAGTACCCAATTGGAACACCATCTCGATTAGCGGTTACCATATACGCGAAGCCGGCTCGACTGCCGTGCAGGAAGTCGCTTTCACACTCGCGGACGGTATCACTTACGTCGAAGCCGCGCTGCAAGCCGGACTCGATATCGATGACTTTGCCCCGCGCCTTTCGTTCTTCTTCAACGCCCATAACAACCTGCTTGAAGAGATCGCCAAGTATCGCGCCGCGCGACGGCTTTGGTCGCGAATCATGCGTGAACGTTTCAAGGCCCGCGATCCACGCTCGGCGATGCTGCGGTTTCACACGCAGACCGCCGGTTCGTCACTCACCGCGCAGCAGCCGGAAGTGAATATCGTACGCACCACCATTCAAGCGCTTGCCGCCGTCCTGGGCGGAACTCAATCGCTGCACACAAACGCCATGGACGAAGCCCTGGCCCTGCCGACGGAAGAAGCGGCGCGCCTGGCCCTGCGCACGCAACAAGTGATCGCTAACGAATCGGGCGTGGCAGACATCGCCGATCCGCTGGGCGGCGCTTACGCAATCGAACACTTGACGGACGAGATTGAGGATCGCGCCAGCAACTATCTCGAGAGAATAGACGCGCTGGGTGGAATGTTACGCGCGATTGAGACCGGATACGTGCAGAAGGAGATTCAGGAATCGGCTTACCGCTATCAGAGGGCGATTGAGAGTGAAGAAACGATAGTTGTCGGCGTCAATCGTTTTCAAAGTAAAGAGGAAACTCCTGTTCCAACGCTGCGCATAGATCCGGCCATTGAGCAACAACAGATCGACCGTCTGCGAGCGGTGCGCACCCGTAGAGATTCTCTTGCCGCGGACCTGACGCTTTTGAAACTGGAAGAAGCAGCAGCCGGCACGGAAAACCTGGTGCCGCGCATTCTCGAATGCGTCGAAGCGCGAGCGACGGTCGGAGAAATCAGCAATCGCTTGCGCAAGGTTTGGGGTGAATACAAAGAGACTTCGACAGTTTGATTCCCGCGAGGACCCAAGTGACACATCGCCGCCTGATCCTGATCTTCGTTTTCGTTGTCGCGGCCGTCAACGCGGTGCCCTCCATAACTGTCGGGCTACCGCACCGTGGCTACAGCGCTTCGGGACAAACTGTAAACACGCCTCATTCCGCCACAGGTCTCGCTCCGGAGGAAACCGTTAGGCAGTTTTATACGTGGTATCTCCAGCGCCTTAACAAGGAGGACTACGATCCGCTCAAGAATCGAACTATGGCGCTCAAGTATCTGACGCCGGAGTTTCTTCGCCGCATACCACGCCTGGAGCGAGAGATGGAAGCTGACGTCATCGTGTGCTCGCAGGATGTGAATCCGGCCTGGGAAAAGAGCTTCAAAGCAGAACTCACGAGCATGCGCGGGGCTCGCGCTACAGTTTTGCTCGCGCTCGAGGGAAATGAGGCCGATAGGATCAAGCAAAAGGTGACACTTCAGCGCACGCGTGCTGGTTGGCGAATCAATAGCGTCAATTGTGGCGAATGAAATCCATGAGGAAGCAACGAGGTCTGTGGACAGACAAATCACGGGAGTATTAATCGCCATCATTTTCATCGGCTTCTTTGTGTTGCTGATGGGTGGATTAATTGTAGCCACCATTGTTGCGCGAAGGCGCGAGCAGGAGCGGACCCGTCAGATGGTGAACGTCGCTAGTTCACTAGGCTGGCAGTTTAGTGAAGCTGCCGGCCTGAATTGGATTCCTAACCTGGAAACGTTTGCGCTCTTCAACCAGGGACACAGCAAGCAGATTAAGAACGCAATGTACGGCGAAATCGACGGCGTGAAGGCGGCTGTTTTTGATTACTACTACGTCATGGGCTCCGGAAAAAACCGCAGCACATACAACCAGTCGGTCGTTTACTTTGAGCGAACTGATCTAAACCTGTCGCCTTTCTCACTGCGACCCGAGCACTTCTTCCATAAGATCATTTCAGCGTTTGGCTATCAGGACATCGACTTCGGTAATCGTCCGGACTTTTCCAGTAAGTATTTACTGCGCGGACCCGACGAACAAGGAGTGCGTTCAATCTTCACCGATGCGCTGCTTGGTTTCTATGAAATGAATGAAGGTGCGAGCACGGACGGCGGCGGGAACCAGCTTTTTATTTTTCGGCAGAATCAACGGCCATCGCCGCATGAAACACAAGCGTTCCTTAACTGGGGCTTGCAACTGGAACGGCTATACGGAAATCGTTGGTAGCTTTAAGGTAACGCAAACTGTTAGTTTGCGGGTTACCGGAATGAGGTCGCAGTCGCGCGCAAACTAACAGTTTGCGTTACAAAGAACCGCATGTCGCATCTGCTGGAAGTGAATAATCTCGAAACGCACTTTCCTACGCGCGCCGGGATGGTGCGCGCGGTTAATGGCGTGAGTTTCTATCTTGACTCGGGCGAGTTGCTGGGGCTGGTTGGGGAATCAGGTTGTGGCAAGTCGATTACAGCGCTTTCGATCATGCGACTGATTGCGCCGCCGGGGAAGATCGTAGGCGGCCAGATAGCTTTCGATGGCAAGAACCTTCTGCAGTTGTCCGAGGCTGAGATGCGCCAGATTCGCGGTGACGACATTGCCATGATCTTTCAGGATCCGATGACCTCTCTCAATCCGGTCTTCACGGTCGGTGAACAGATTGCCGAAGCGCTCAGACTGCATCGCAAGCTTTCGCGCAAGGCCGCTCGCGCCGCCGCAATCGAGGCGATGCAGGAGGTCGCTATTCCGGATCCGGTGCGACGTGTGGATGACTATCCGCACCAACTCTCGGGCGGGATGCGCCAGCGCGTAATGATTGCGATGGCCCTGGCCTGCGATCCCAAACTTCTGATTGCCGACGAACCGACCACGGCGCTTGACGTCACCATTCAAGCGCAAATCCTGGAGTTGTTGGACGAGTTGCGGAAAAATCGCGAGCTTGCGGTGCTGCTGATAACTCACGACCTTGGCGTAGTGGCTGAAGTCGCTGATCGCGTCGCGGTGATGTATACCGGGAAAATTGTCGAGGAGTCGCCGGTTGAAGAATTGTTCGCCCGGCCGAAGCATCCCTACACCGAGGGCTTGTTGCGATCCGTTCCCAAGTTAACCAGCGCCACCGTCGCGAAGAAGGAACGCTTGGAAACGATTGAGGGGACTGTGCCCAGCCCGACTGACCTGCCGCCGGGTTGTCACTTCGCGCCGCGTTGTCCGCATCGGATGCCGCGCTGCACCGAAGAAGAGATTCCGCTTTACGATCTCGAGGGTGGAGTGAAGGTGCGTTGCGTGCTGTTTGACTTGGCGGCAGCCGTTGCTGCCGATCGTGAGATCGACAGACAATCAACATCGGACGGTTAACCGCCAAGACGCGAAGGTCGCCAAGATCAAGACGACATAACAATAATGATGAATCAACTAAGCAAGCCCCTCCGTATCTCAATTTGCCTGGCGTCCTCGGCGCCTTGGCGGTTTGTTCTTAAATGAGCACGAATCATCAGCAACTTGTCGAAGTGCGCGGTCTCGTAAAGCATTTTCCTGTCGAGAACAGCGACGATGTCGTGCGCGCGGTGGACGGCGTTTCGTTTGAAATCTTTGAGGGAGAAACGTTGGGTTTAGTTGGCGAATCCGGCTGCGGCAAATCCACGGTAGGTCGTTGTCTGCTGCGCTTGATCGAGCCAACGGCGGGAGAAGTAAAGTTTGAAGGCCGCGATGTGCTTTCGTTGGGCAAGACCGAGATGCGGGAGATTCGCCGCGAGATGCAGATAGTTTTTCAAGATCCGTTCGCTTCACTCAATCCGCGCATGAAGGTCGGCGACATTGTTGGTGAGCCGTTGGTAATTCATAAGATTGGCACCAAAAAGGAACGGCGCGATCGGGTCGCCGAGCTGCTCAGGAAGGTCGGGCTCGATCCGGATTATCGCAATCGTTACAGCCACGAGTTTTCGGGCGGGCAGCGGCAGCGCATCGGCGTCGCCCGCACCCTCGCGCTGAATCCGAAACTGATCGTCGCTGACGAACCAGTTTCGGCGCTCGATGTTTCCGTGCAAGCACAGGTAGTTAATCTGCTTCAGGATCTACAAAAGGAATTTGGGCTGGCGTACCTTTTCATTTCTCATGGGCTGGCGGTTGTCGAACACATCTCGACGCGCGTTGCGGTGATGTATCTAGGAAGGATTGTTGAGGTGGCGACCGCGGCTGAGCTTTACGCGGGCGCGCTTCATCCATATACCAAGGCCCTACTGTCAGCGATCCCTACTCCAGATCCGAAACACAAACGCGACCGGATAGTTTTGCAAGGCGACGTGCCCACGCCAATCAATCCGCCGTCAGGCTGTCGCTTTCGCACGCGTTGTCCAATAGCAATTGACGAGTGTTCCAGGATCGATCCGGAGCTCCGCGAAGTTTCGCCGGGTCATGAAGTCGCCTGCATTCGCGTTCCCGGTTGGGAACAGGCTTCGCCGGTCGCGGCGGATCGTCAGAAAGCATCCGCAGATTACACAGATTCCGCAGATTAGGAACCCCTCAGCTAAGAAGCAATTGCCGAGGAGTAATTACCGCGCAGCTGTCGAGCAAAATTTCTGTGTAATCTGCGTAATCTGTGGATAACTTCGGTTTCATGTGACTTGGTTGTGGTTCTTGAAATTCTTTCAAGGCTGCGATTGTAGTCTGAGGATGAAACAAAGCTCTGCCGCGCTGCGTATGTTTGCTGAATCTTTTCTTGTTCGGACGGAACTGTCTCCCCGTCCTTCATTCTTAGGAGGAACCTTCAATGAGCGATCCGAATCAGGGATTTCAACCCTCATCTGGTCAGGAGTTTCAGCCGCCACCTGATCAGGGATTTCAACCACCACTACCCCCAGCTGAAGCAAGAGCCCCGCGGCCGATCAAGCTTCGCATCCCCGCGATTGTTTTCTTCGTGCTAGGTCTAATTATTTTAGTGGCCGGCATTGCCAAGATTCTGCCCGGCGGACTTGGTACCGGCGCGGTCTTTGCCGTCTTCGGTATCCTGCTGTTTGCCTTCAGCTTCATTCCCCTCCCGCAAACTGCCGGAGCTGAAGAGCCCCCAATGTCCGGTCCGGAAAAACTCCTCGCAATCTTCTATGCGCCCAGCAGTGTCTTCCGAAATTTGAGGGTGCACCCGACCTGGCTGGCGGCGTTTCTGGTGATTGGGATAGCGAACGCTGTCTACACTGCCGCCTTCGTTCAGCGATTGACTCCGGAGCGGATCGTGCAGCACACCATGGATAGCCTGGAGAACAGTCCGATAAAGCCTCCACCTGACAGGTTGGAGAAAATGAGGGAGGACAATCTTCAGGCGGCCAAACAGCCGGTTCAGCGCGTGCAGACCGCCGCGAAAGGCTTCATCGGTTTGTTTGTTTTTGTTTCGTTGGTGGCCGCGCTTTGTCTCCTCGGGGTACTGGCCTTTGGCGGGCGCATTAATTTCTGGCAGGCGTTTACAGCTGTCATCTGGGGATACTTGCCGATCATTGTGATCACCAAACTGGTGAGTTTGGTCATCCTCTACATTAAAGCGCCCGAGGACATTCATCCGGTGCTCAACGCGGAGTCACTCCTCCAGGACAACCTGGGAATACTGTTCACCCCGGCAGAACATCCCGCGCTCTTTGTGTTGGGAAGCACGCTCGGCATTCTATCTTTTTATGGCTTGTGGTTGCGGGCCAAGGGACTGGCTAATGCCGGACAGAAGGTGAGTTCGAGCACGGCCTGGGGCGTTGCGATTACACTGTGGGTACTGGCCTTGATTGTGGGAATGATCTTCGCGACGCTGTTCTCGAGCTTCATGGCTTGATAAATCAGAACCGGGTAAGACTGAAAAAGGGGAAGAGGGGAATGGGAAAAAGCTAAAGTTTCCCCTTTACCCCATTCCCCTTTTCCCCGGTTCTGTTGTTTTTCCTTACTCGTACCTTAGCGATTCAATTGGATCGAGGCGCGCAGCTTTCCACGCCGGCCAGATTCCAAAGATCAAACCAATACCCACGCTCGCGACGAAGCCGCCAATGGGAGCCCACAGCGGTACATACGAAGGCAGCAGAAGGCGCAGCAATAGTGTCAGCAGCCAACCAATTGAAAGCCCGACGAGGCCGCCAATAGCCGTCAACGTTGCGGCCTCGATAAGGAATTGCCACATGATGTCCCTGCGGCGCGCGCCGATCGCTTTGCGCACGCCAATCTCACGCGTTCTTTCGGTAACGGAAACGAGCATGATGTTCATCACGCCGATGCCACCCACCATCAGTCCTACAGATGAGATGACTACCATCGCGATTGCCAGGCCGGAGGTAATCGAGCGGAAGTTGTCGAGAATGCTTTCCGAAGTTTCCATGCCGAAGTTGTCTGGCGCTGCAAAAGGCACCTGACGTCTTACTCGCAGAAGATCGCGCACCTGGTCTTTTGCTTCATCCATCATCCCGGGCCTGGCTACCGCGAGCACGTAGACATCGTCGGCGTTTGGTTTGAGTTTTTTTGCAACCGAGAAAGGGAGATAAATTACGTTGTTTTGATCGTCACTACCGCCGCCGATAAGAAACTGCTCGCGTTTTTGCAGCACGCCGACAATGCGAAACTGATCGGCGCCGATTTTTATCTCCTGGCTGACTGCTGAGCTGTAGGGAAAGAAATCGTCTTGCACCTTCGAGCCGATGACGCAGACGTTCTCGCGGTTGTCACTTTCAAACTCCGAGAAGAAACGTCCATCCGAGATTACCTGGGTGCCCGCCTTCTCAAACTCGGGAAGCGTGCCCTGCAATGCCACTCCCGCGGTAGTTTTGCCGCCGCCCGACACCAGCAGCTTCTGGCCGAAGAAATTATTGGTGATATCCAAAAAGGGAACTGAGAGTTCTACGGTCGGCAAGCCGGACAAAGCGACCGAGTCGTCAAACGTCAGTTCTTTGCGCATGCGCTCCTCGCGCGAGAGCCTGCCGATGTGAATCCCAGGATTGTACTTGCTTATATAAATTGATCGCGTGCCGAATGATTCCACTTCCTTCTTAACTGAAACATCGATGCCGCTGATGATGGAAGCAATCAACATCACGGTGATGATGCCGATGACGACACCAAAGACGGTTAGGAAAGAACGCAGCTTGTTGGCGAGCAACGTTGAAAGCGCCATCCGCAGGTTTTCATAGATGTCATTACGCAGGATTTTCATGGAGGTTGTAGCAGCCGGTAGTTACGACTCCACTCGCAGGGCCTCAATCGGATCCAACCGGGCCGCTTTCCAGGCGGGAAAAAGCCCCGACAGAGCTCCGGCTGCCCCTGAAGCCGCCAGCGCTCCAAGGATAGCGAACAACGACAAATAGGTCGGGAAGATATAGGCGGTGACAACTCGTCCGATGATCCAGGCCATGATGATTCCCACCGCGCCGCCAATCGTCGCCAGAGTAACTGCTTCGACCAGGAATTGTTTTAAAATGTCGGCTTTTCGCGCGCCGAGCGATTTCCGAATACCAATCTCTTTCGTCCGCTCGGTAACTGAAACCAGCATGATGTTCATGATTACGATGGCCCCTACAATCAGCGCGATTCCGGGAACCAACATCGCGACCAGAAAAATCGAACCAAAGATTCGGTCGCGTAAGCCAGTGATCGCGTCAGGCGTAACGATACCAAAATTGTCTTTCTCGCCGGCCGCCAGTTTCCGTCGCGAGCGCATCAAAAATCGCGTCTCTTCAACCGCATCAGCAAACCCTTTGTCAGTCTTCGAGGTTGCCAGGAAATAAAGTGAACGCTGCCGCACCAGCCCGCCGAAGTTATTCGCGTATGTCTTCAGCGGCAGCACAATGAAAGTGTCTTGCGGAATACCGAAGACGGTGCCCTTCGCGGCTTCGACTCCGATAACGCGGTAGGGCAAACCTCTGATAGTGATCTCGCTTCCGACGCTGTTGCCGGCCGGGAAAAGCTTCGTCGCTACATCGGCGCCGATATAGGCCACGCGCGCCGCCGCATCATTCTCGCTATTGGTAAGAAAACGACCGCTGGCAATATCGCGGTTTTCGATGTCTGCTGTGTTTGCCGTGGCGCCCGTTACGAAAACATCCTCAAGCAGATTGTTGTCGCGCTTGACCTCCGATGGCGTGGCCCGGGCCTTGGCGCCGAGCTTGTCAATTAGGGTTGAGCGCTGAAGCAGGTACTCGTAATCCTCCATCGTCAGGTCTTTATTACGCCTTTGGGCAGCGGCAATAGTGTCCGTATCTTTGAAATCCTCAAACGGATTGAAGCGCTGAACATTGAATGACTTCGCTCCTATGCCTGCGATCTTCTCGTCAACGTAAACATTAAAACCTTGAATCAGCGACACCACGACCACAAAGGCCATCACGCCAATGACCATGCCCAGCAGGGTCAGTGCCGAGCGCAGCTTGTGCGCCCAGATTGCGGCGATCGCAAGTTTGAGGGTCTCGATGAATTTCACGGCTCAGATATTACGCCTGCCAGCCCATTTTGGTTGCACGAACACGGTAACCGCCAGGACGCCAAGGTCGCCAAGTATAATCCGAATTTATGGTTGGGTGTTTTCCCTGGCGCTCTTGGCGTCTTGGCGGTTCAACCATTTGTCATTCCCAACGCAGCGCTTCAATGGGATCGAGTCGCGCGGCTTTCCATGCCGGCCACAAGCCAAAGACGATCCCCACGCCAGCTGAAATACCAATGCCGACCGCGATGGCCCAGATTGGCACATAGGCAGGCAGCGGCGAATACTTGTTGATCAGGAAAGCGAGCAATTCGCCTACGGCAAGTCCAGCCAGTCCCCCGATTCCAGTCAACACAACGGCCTCAATCAGAAACTGCGAGAGAATATTCAAACGCGTAGCGCCGACAGCTTTGCGCACGCCGATCTCTTTCGTCCGTTCAGTCACCGATACAAGCATGATGTTCATAACGCCGATGCCGCCAATCATCAAGGCGACGAAAGATATTGCAGTCAGTACGAGCGCCGTGGCGCCGGTGAGTTGATTGTAGATATCCAGTAGCGAGTCCTGCGATGAGATGCCGAAATTGTTTGGCGCGCCCAGCGGTACGCGACGCCGGCGGCGCAGGATGTCGGTGATTTCGTCAACGGCCGATTTGACGTAGGCGCGTGATTGCGGGCGAATGACCATGAAGAAGACTACCTCCGGAAATGGGCGATCAGGGTAGTACTTATCGAAGGTGGTAATCGGAATAAAAATCGAATTGTCGCGTGACTGCCCGAAGAAACTTCCCAGCGGTTCCATCACGCCGATGACTTTATAAGGGTTGCCGTTCAGCCTGACGTCTTTGTCAATTGGGTCTTCATACGGGAACAGGGCATGAACAACGTCAACGCCGATGATGCAGACGTTGTCGCGATTGTCCATGTCGAAATCTTTGATGAAACGACCGCGAGCGACATATTGCGTCTGGACGAATTCGTAGTAAGGCGTGACTCCGAGCAGTATTGGCGTGTCTGTTTGCTTCTCCTGATACCGCGCGGTCACGGCGATCATGCGATGGATTGGCGAAACGCCGGCAACCGAAGGCGCCTCGCGCCGCAATGCTTCCGCGTCGTCCATCGTGAGATCCTTGCGATGAATCTCTTCTGGTCCGGGCGGACGTCCAAAACTCGGGTCAAACTTGGAAAGGAAAATCGTATTCGAACCCAGCGACTCAACCTGATCGGCAAATGCTTTGTTAAGTCCCTGAATGATCGAAACCATAAAGATTACGGTGATGACACCGACACTAACGCCGAGTATGGTCAATGACGAGCGCAGCTTATTTGCGCGCAGCGTGTCGAAGGCCATCAGGGCAGATTCTTTGATGTCGTCAAGGCGCATGAGAAGCAAACAGCAAACAGCAAACAGTAAACAGCAAAACAGGGGCAGCGGGCAACGAGTCGCAACAGCAATTCTTTTCCAGCTGTTTGCTGTCTGCTGTTTACTGTTTGCTCATTCCGACCTTAGTGCTTCAATCGGATCGAGTCGCGCCGCGCGCCAGGCGGGCCAGAGGCCGCTGATGATTCCGACTACCGACGAAACTCCTACTCCCAGCACAGCCGAAGCGACGCTGATCAAAAGCGGAAAACCTATCAAAGCGGCGATCAGATAGGCGAGGCCAAACCCCGTCAGCACTCCGATGGCCCCGCCAAGCGCAGTTACCATGACTGCTTCAATCAGAAACTGCGTGAGAATGTCCTTGCGCCGCGCGCCGATGGCCTTGCGTATCCCAATCTCTTTAGTCCGCTCCGTCACCGACACCAGCATGATATTCATCACGACGATACCACCAACCACGAGCGAGATCGCGGCGACACCGATGGTCACAAGATAAATATTTGCTGTCGCCTTGCCATAAAGATCGAGGAAGACATCCTGTGTTTCCAGGGCGAACCCTTCATCGTCCGCCTGATTAAAAAGTCCTCCGCGCCGATTGCGCATCACCGTGCGCACCTGATCTTCAGCTATTTCCAGTTGCTCCGCGGCCGGCACCTGGATGAAGACCACTATCGAATCGCGCGCACCATAGATTTTTTGATAAGTCGAATAGGGAATGTAAGCGACACTATCTCTCGAAGCGCCGAAAATCGAGCCGAGCGGCTCGAGCACGCCAATGATCTGAAACGGGCGGCCGGCGATTCTGACCTCCTGGCCAATCACGCGATCCGCGGAGGTGCCACCAAAAAGATTAGTCAGCACGTCAGACCCGACCACGCAGATTTCACGGCCTGAGATTCCTTCCGCATCAGTCCAGATACGGCCCACGTCGATAGCGCGGCCGTCAATATCAAACATCGTCGTCGGCGTTACCCCGCGAATGTTTACATTTTCGAACTTCTGATCCGCGTGTTTGACGGTCTCGCGAACGTTTGCGGCCACCCCCACCCGCCAGCAAGCGCTGCACAAGCGCGCAATAGCGTCGGCGTCTTCATGCGTAACGTCCTTGCGCTTATTGAATTTTACAAACTCTTCGCGCGACTTGATGATTTGGGGGCGCTTGGAAATGGTGAATACGGTGGAGCCCTGCGAAGAAAATGTAGTTGCGACCTTGTTGTCCAAACCCTGGATGATGGTGACCACGGCAATCACCGCCGCAACGCCCACGACAATGCCCACCAGCGTGAGCGAGGTGCGCAGCTTATTCTGTCTCAAGCTACCAAGCGCGACGAGAAAAGCGTCCCATAACGCCGTCAGCCGAAGAAACGAAGCCGAGCGCTTCCTACCAGGCGAGTTCACTTCGCCTGTTTCTGGTTGGAGACGTGTCAGCGGTCGCATGGTGTTACTTGGCGTGAAACAAAATGGGCGGGTATACGGACCCGCCCTACAACGTTAATAATTGGGGCGAGCAGCTATCTGATCTTCTCATCCTTTTCGATCAGGCCGTCACGAATGGAAATCACGCGATGGGCGCGAGCTGCAATATCGTGTTCATGCGTAACGACGATGATCGTATTGCCTTCACCGTGCAAGCGTTCGAAGAGATCCATGATTTCCATGCTGGTATGCGTGTCGAGCGCCCCTGTTGGTTCATCCGCCAAAAGGATTGACGGATGGTTAACTAAAGCTCGAGCAATGGCGACGCGCTGACGTTGTCCTCCAGACAGTTCATTGGGGCGGTGCGTTACGCGATCCGCAAGATCGACAGCCTTGAGCGCCAGCGTGGCCATCTCGTGTCGCTTTGCGGATCCGATGCCGCCGTAGATCAGCGGCAGTTCAACGTTATGAAGCGCGGTGGCGCGAGCCAACAAGTTGAAGGTTTGAAAAACGAAGCCAACTTCCTGGTTGCGTATGCGCGCCAGCTCATCGTCGTCCATCTCGGAAACGTTCTTGGCGTTGAGCCAGTATTCACCCTTGCTTGGCGTGTCGAGACAGCCGATGAGATTCATCAGGGTTGACTTGCCAGAGCCGGATGGTCCGATGATCGCAATGTACTCGCCTTTCGGAATGTCAAAGGAAACACCGTGCAGCGCATGCACTTGTTCCGAGCCCATCTGGTAAGTCTTCCAGATATTTCTCATCGAGATGAGCGAGTTGGAGTCATGCGGCTGCGGAGATCGCGGCTCCACCGGTAAAACGGCTGGCTCTGGGGTTGATACGAGTGTCGCGTCGCTCATTAGCTGCCCTCGTTGGCGTTGCCGCTGGCACCCGCCTTACGTTCGGTGCGTTTTACAGTCATGCCGTCTTTGAGCGTCTTTAAGACCCGGCTTGGTCCTCTCACGATTTCATCACCGGTCTTAACGCCACTGGTCGCCTCAATGTCAGCTTCGCCGGTGATCCCGGTAGTGATTTCGACAAATTTCACCTTGTTGCCGGTGAGCACGTAAACGCCCTTGAGACTCTTGGGCTTCTCGCCGTTTGATGGTGTCGGGACGCTGCCAGCCACGCTCGCTCCCGGTGATGGTGCCGGCGGCGCTTTCTCAACGATGGCTTCGAGCGGTACAGCTATCACGTTGTTCTTGGTTTTGGTGGTGATGGTCGCGGTTGCGCTCATGCCAGGTCGCAGGCCGTTGCGAATCTCATCGGGCATGTCGCGCAGTTCAACAGTAACTTTAAACTCCTTGGCTTCTTGAACGTTCACACGATTCGAGAGTCCGCCCTGCGTGTCTGACTTGGAAACCGCCAGTGGATTCTTTTGTGTGACTACTGCAGTGATCTCCTTATCGCCGAGCGCGTCGACTTTGACTTTGGCTTGTTGGCCAACTTCAACATTCGAAATCTCCGTTTCATCCACGTTGACTTCGACATTGATCGTCGACATGTCGGCAATAGTCATCAGCGGTGTCGTCGATAGCTGCGAGACTGCATATTCGCCGACGCGAGTCGGGATGTCAGCAACGACGCCGTTGAGCGGCGAAAGTTGTGTGGCCTTGGAGCGCTGACTCGACTGTCCGCGCAGCAAAGCTGCCTGCTGGCTCGCGCGCATTTCAGACGATCGGATTCCAGTCTTTGCTTCCTGCACCGAAATTCTTTGTTGGTTGGCTCTCTCCATCGACTCTTTGACAGCAACTCGTTGTGACTCGAGGTTAGCCTTGGCCGTTTGCAAAGCAATCTTGGCCTGATCAAATTTGTCGCGCGCAGCGTCGTAATCGAAGCGTGAAGCGACCCCTGCCTCGATTAGATCCGTGTAGCGTTTCAGCTCGCGCTGCGCGGTGTTCAAATCAACCTGGGCGCGATCTACTGACGTCTGCAAAGCAACCAACTGCTGTCTGGCCGATGCGACTGAAGATTCGGCCACCACCAGCCCCTGTTGGGCGTTAGACACTGCGTTGCGGGCATTCTGCACATCGTTGATAGCCTGTTGTGCAGCAGCCCATTGTGCTTCCTGACTCGACTGCAGTTGCGTAGGATCCACTCGCACGAGCGGTTTCCCCAGGGTCACCTGGTCGCCGGGGTTGACGTAGATTTCCTCGATGCGCCCGGGAACTTCACTGGTAAGCTTGATGTAACGAATTGGTCTCACTTCGCCAGAGGCGGTTACCGTTTGCCGCAGTTCAGGCTTGACCTCCAACTTGACGGTGGTCACTTCAGCTTCGTCCTTGCGGCTGGCGAATACACTGATGATGATTACTAGTGCCAGGACGGCGACGGCCGCGACCGCGATAATGATCTTCTTCTTCTTCGTTAAAGCCATAACGTTTCCTTAATCGGGGGTTAAACTTCTTTATGTTCTGCCAAAGTATTGATTTTGCACTAAAACCGCGGGTTTTGAAACCAAGCTGATTCGAGTAACTCTTACGTCAAAAAACCGTAAACAGTTTCATTAAAGGGAGGGAAAGCAGACGCAAAAGGCCCTACGTTGACCACTGTCCAAAGTCCAAAGTCCAAGGTCCAACGTCTGTCCCGCACTGAGGCTTGCGACTTTGGACGTTGGACATTGGACTTTGTTCCAGCGCCTGAATTAACGGCGTTGGCTACTAGAATGCTTTCGCGCTAGAATGATCCGCCGTTCCTGAGCTCAGTCATTCGAACAACTTGAGAATTCATCGCGGGTTGGGTGCGGGTCGCAACTTCCGAAAAAACCATGATTACGTGTGAAAGATGCAAAGCCTCAAACCTCGATGGGGGACAGTATTGTGACGAATGCGGCGCTCCGTTGCGTCCAAATTCCGGACCCAATCCTTCCGGCGTAAATCTGCTAAAGCCCGAGGGACAAAACGGCTCCCATTCGCCGGCTGAGATCCCGCAACCGGAAATGGCGGCCGGCAAGGCAAGCGCGGCGCTGAATCTTGGATCCGCGACGGCCTCTGCCGAAAAGGCCCATGCACGCCTTGTGATCGAGCGAGGCAAGTCGGTCGGCAAACAGTTTCTGCTTAGTTCCGCCGAGTCTTATATCGGACGCTGGGATGCGGACGGGGGCATCTTTCCCGACGTAGATCTGGACTCTGACGATCCGGAGGCGAAGGTCTCGCGCCGCCACGCTCGGATCACGTTCAGCGAGGGGGCGCACGTCCTGGAAGATCTGGGATCTACTAACGGCACGTTTATCAATCGTGGAAAAAGACTGCCGAAGGGAACTCGTCAGCCGCTGCGCGACGGCGACGAGATTATCGTGGGCAAGACCTTTCTTCGTTTCCACGTGGTTAAGTAGTTCGGTGGACCGCTGATTGGCGTTATAACGAGTCAAATGGGTTTAGAGTAAATGGCTGAGTGTCTCAAATGCGGTACGACAACGGTGCCAGGCGAAGCGTTCTGCAGTAATTGCGGAACGAAGAATCCGCCTGCACAGCAGTCGCCGCAGGAGGATACGACACTTTCCCCTGAGGACGAGGCTGAAAGCGGCGCTGCGGCCGAAGCTAAGGCGCCCGAGACCGCGGACCCCGCCGAAGGTCCCACGAGCGCGGAGATAAGCGGAGAAATAAGCGGTGCCGATTTTGAGTCAGCGGTTTCTCTGGGCGGCAGGACAACCGATGAAGTGCCCGTTGACCCGCCGCTCATCAAACACACAGTCAAGAAGGGCAATACCGGCGGCGGCCATCAGCCAACCGTCAAGCAGCTTGATCCGGGCAGCGTGCTGAACTCACGCTACGAGATTGTGCGGCGCATCGGCGGCGGCGGCATGGGTGCCGTCTATCTGGCCAAGGATCGAAATCTGGGCGACGCGCCCCGCGCCGTAAAGGAAATGGTCGAGGCCCATCTCGATCCGGCACAGCACGAGAAAGCGATCGGAGACTTCAAGCGTGAGTCGCTGCTGCTGACGTCGCTCGAGCATCCATCGATTCCCACCATCTACGATTATTTTTACGATGAACCGTTGGGTCGTTTCTATCTGGTAATGAAGTTTATCTCCGGTGGCGATTTGGCTTCGCGGTTGCGCACCGCCCCGGGTGGACGAATCGATGAGAAGACGGTCGCCGACTGGGGGATGCAAACAGCGGACGTGCTTGAGTATCTTCACAGCCGACCCAAGCCCATTATTTATCGCGATCTCAAACCGGCAAACCTGATGATCGATGGCAATAGCGGTCGGGTAATGCTTATCGACTTTGGCATCGCGCGCTGGGTCAAGCGGGAAGAGAAGGGCGTGACCGCGGTGGGCACCATGGGTTACGCGCCGCCGGAACTTTTTGGCGGCCGAGTTGAGCCGCGTTCGGATGTGTACAGTTTGGGCGCCACCTTGTTTCATTTGTTAACTGGTGCCGACCCGCAGGACAATCCGCTGCTGATTTTTGACTTCCAGAAGAATCCGCGTCCGCGCCAGATAGCACCGTCGATATCCAGCGAGATGGAACAGATTCTAATGCGCTCGGTCGAATACAAACCGGAAGATCGCTTTCATTCTGCCGGCGCGATGCGCGACGCCCTTGCAATTCATCTGGAAAAAGTCAATGCCGGGCAGCTGACCTTCGGCGCCGCTTCGACACAGATCGGTGGCGAGACCGTCCAGGTGCAAACGGTCTATTGCGGCTTCTGCGGCGGACGAATTGCGGCTGACGACGTTTTCTGCGCACACTGCGGCGCGCGTCAGCCAATGGCCGGTCTGGGATCGAGCGCGACGTTGAGAGCGGCCCGCCCGACTGCCAAATTGGTCGTAGCTGGAACAACTGAGCTGGACGCGTCTTTCGTGCTACAGAAAGACAACAATCTGCTCGGACGCACTGATCCGCACTCAAACGTCTTTCCCGAGATCGACCTTTCGCGATTCGATCCCGAAACCAAAGTCTCTCGCCGCCACGCCCGGATCTGGCGCGAAGGGGAAACATTTCTCGTCGAAGACCTTGGTTCAGTTAACGGCACTGTGATTAACGATTCCGTCAGGCTCGCGCCGCGCCAACCACGAGTCCTGGACAGCGGGGACAAGATTCGGCTTGGCGAAACCACGCTGCATTTTTTGCTGGGATAGGTCTTTGGACTTGGGTCTTTGAGTTTTGTATTTTGAACTTGTACTTTGCTCTTCCAGGTATCCCGCGTGCTCTAAACGAAGATCAAGGGCAAAACACAAAGGTCAAATTATAAAAATCAAAGACCAAAGACCTACGACCAAAGACCCAGGATCCAAGTCCGCTTCCGAAAAACATTGATGACCGCAAGAGTTGAAACAGCACCGCCCCGAGCAAGGGTTACACCGTCCGCAACAACTCAGGGTTTCGCCAGATTTCGTGCGCCTTTTTCTTTACGCTGTGGCGCGATCCTGATCGACTACATCACGCTGGTAGCAATTCTGGCCTTTAGTACACTCGTGAGCCGGATGCTTGGCGGGGGCGCGCGCTCCTGGGGCGGTTCAAGCGAAACTGCCGGCATCGTTGTGGCGATCGCGGTGGCCGGTTTGAACCTCGGTGTCCTTCCCGGTCTTACAGGATTCACGATCGGAAAGTGGGCCGCCGGGCTGCGCATCCTGCAGCAGGATGGCTCGGAGATCGGAATTGGACGGGCCCTCCTAAGGCATTTCGTCGGCTATCCGCTTTCGTTTATTACGCTGGGTTTGGGATTTTTGATCATTGCCTTTACTTCGCGTGGACGCGGATTGCACGATTTAATCGCCGGCACGGTCGTGGTGCGGCAGGGACCGGTAGTGGCTGTTTCCGGCCGCGGCGTTTGATTTCAAATCCAGAAAGACAGATATCGCAAGAACACAAAAATGCCTGAGCTAATAGTGAAATATCCCGACCGTGCCCCCGATCGGTTTCCCCTGGGACGCCTGCGAATCACCCTCGGCAGATCTGCCCGCAACGACTTGTGTATCCCCGATCCGTTCGCATCGCGAGTGCATGCCGAAGTGCGCCGCGAGGGCGAAGAGTATTTCCTTCAGGATCTGGGTTCCGCGAACGGCACGCTTTACAACGGTGGCGCCGTGGACGGCACCGTGCCATTAACCGCGGGCGGTCGCATCCAGATCGGTGAAACGGAAATCGTTTTTGACGACGGCACCTATCACTCGAGCATGGGCGCCACGATGATTACGGATAATTCCTCCACCTCGCTGCCGGAGGCAACTATCGCGCTTGCTTCCGGTGACCGAACCACCTCCGGCTTACTCGAAGCAATTGAAGGCGCGCGCAGCAAGCCGGATATTAGTGAGGTTGCGCGCGTGGCCCGCGAAGGCGATCTACTTGCCTTGATCAGCAAGGTGGGAGTCACGCTGCTCAGTTCTTCCACGCTCGAACAGACGCTGGAACAAATCGTCTCGCTGGTGTTCGAGGCCGTTCCTGCCGATCGTTGTTTGCTCATGATGAGTGATGAGCACAGTGAAGAAATGAAAGTGGCTGTCGCGCGACTGCGTGATCGCGTCGGTGCCATTGGAGAGATTCGTGTCAGCCGCAACGTGATGGACGAGGTTGTGATCCGCGGCAAGTCAGTGCTGACGTCCGATGCGCAACATGATCCGCGCTTTGCCAGTGGCACCGTTGTTTTGCAGGGAGTCAGATCTGTGCTCGCGGTTCCCCTGGGAGTTTCGGAAAAAGTTTTCGGGATCATCTATGCCGATTCACCGATCGCTGAGGGAAGGTTTACTGAAGACCATCTCAAGGTGTTGACAACCCTGGCTTCAGTCGCGGCCATTCGCGTCGAGAATGCGCGACTGGTCGAGGCGCGATTCCAACAGGAGCGACTGGAGCGTGAGCTGCAACTGGCCATGGAAATTCAGCAGCGCTTCCAACCGACAGCGCCACCGGTGGTGACCGGTTATGAATTCCAGGGCATCAGCTTCCCCTGCTACGAAATCGGCGGAGACTATTACGACTTTATTCAGCGTGAGGATGGCCGTTTGGTTATCGCGTTGGGCGACGTTTCCGGCAAAGGAACCGCCGCGGCGCTACTGATGTCGTCGCTGCATGCGTCAATCCATGCGCAAACGGGCTCACACGACAGCCTCGTTGAAACTATCAGTGCAGTTAATCGTTACCTCGCTGACAACATACCGTCTAATCGCTTCGTCACACTTTTCTATGCGGAGCTTGACCCCGAATCGGGCGCGCTTTCCTTCTTAAACGCCGGCCATAATCCGCCGCTGATCGTGCATGCTGCAGGAACTGTCGAGCAGTTGGCGTCGGGTGGCCTGCCACTGGGTATTAAAGCCAACGCAGAATACCGCGAAGGTCGGACCACGTTGCAGCGCGGCGACGTGCTGGTGATTTATTCCGACGGCGTGACAGAGGCGGCGAGTCCGAATGGCGAGGAGTTTGGTCCCACCAGACTGTATGAAGTGGTGTCGCGCAACGTTGATTCTTCAGCCGCCGGAATTCGCGATCGTATCGAGTCGGCGCTAACTAAATTCTCACAAGGCACACAAGCAGCGGATGACATTACTCTGGTGATCGTCAAACGACAGGCGGAAACAAGAGCACTGACATCAAGCGGCGCCCGGTAAATAATCAGCCTTTGAAAGCCTTTCCTCAAGAACGCCGGTTCAACCAAGATCAGCTCGAGGTCGGGAAGGTGGGCTTAGCACCCCAGCAGGGCTGCCCTGCTGGGGACCCCGCCTTGCCCCCGCCGTTCTGATTTTCATGCGTCCTTTCTTACTTGAGCCAACGCGTGCAACACGGTGCCTAACGCGATGCTGAATATTCCGAGTGGCGCCACCATCGTTTGGTTCGGGCCCCTTTGAGGCTCGTAGAAAAATCCTGCTAACAATAATCCCGGTGACAAAGCGATGAATATCGTTCCTAAAGTTTGGACTGTTCTTCGCCAACCGGTCGGTTGCCGAACGAAATAGATTCCAAGGATCAGATTGAGGAGACCTGAAAGCAAAAGGTAGATGTGACGGCTGCGATAGAGCATCCGTGTGCCATCAGGCAACAGCCGATTGTGGACGTATTCCATATACTGGCCGGTGAGGAGAAAAATAACCACGACCGTGAGTCCAATTATCAGATGAAGCCGTTTCATCGCGTGGTTAGTTGTGCGTCAAACTTTAGTTACCGTTTTCGTCCCGAGTTAGCGTATACAGCCATATCGCGCAACGCCCGCATTTGACTCTCGCTTAGCAAATACTCTTTGTTTCCTAAAGTCAGCACCACAGTTTTCGCGGCTGTCACTTTGAGGAACTGATCCAGAGGAATTGCCTGGACCAGAAACTCGTTGCCGCCTGCCGTCGTCGCGCTCATGTTGTGTGCTTTGTCATCAAAGACGGTAATACCATCCGCGACTATTCTTAAAGCAGGATCGCCTTTAAAAACTTTTTCCGGGGCGAACGATGCAAAATTGAAAATTACTGCGGACGGTATTCCAATCGTGTGACCGGCAATGTTCGCATCTCCGCGCACCTTGAAATGAGGTGACAAAACCACCCCCTTCTCTGTGTTGCCTTCGAGATCCAACCGCACAATCTGGACCTCGCTCTCGTTACGAGCCGGATTGTAGTTAACGGTCACGTCACCCTCGTCCTTGAACGCGTTCGGCCCGAATTCGGGCGGCGCTCCAATCAAGACCGCGTCCTTGCCAAAGACAAAACTATCGATTTCCTCGGTATAGTCGACAATGAGCAGGCGCGTTTCGTGCTTGAAAAATCTGACCAAAATACTTTCAAGCCGATCAATGCCCGCGTAGTGACGCCTGATAAAGACCGCGGTCTCCTGAGCGCGTCTAATCCGTTGATCGGGCTGTCCATTGAGCGGCGAATTAACAAAAGTAACCGCGAGATTGTTTGAGTTCTGGAGCGCTACATTGATGTTCTGTTCGTGAAATTCCTTAATCAAGTCGTTTTGGAGGTGAGCCAGGTCGTCGAGTGTCTTGAAAACGTCTTTACCACAGCCGACTAAGCAGAGGTGCAGGACAGCAATCAATATGATAGCCCGCGGAGACAGCAGGGAGTAGCTACCTCGCTTTGGCAGGGCAGGGAAATCTTGCAAACGTGAGGACATCTAGACTCTGAATCTCCAGCAAGGTCTTGTTTAGTCAGTCGACTTCCCCTGCAATAGCGCGTCACATGGCAGTGTCTGCGGTCCGGCGTCGTTGCAGATCGCGAATTGCGAACCGGGATACATGGTTACGCCGGCATACTCACCTTTGGCGTTAATGATGTAAAAGTTGATGCCGAAGTTTGGATTGCCCTGGCTGTTTAGCAAACGCTTCTCAACGGTACTTGCCTTAATGCGACGCAACGCTTCCATGCCCGCGTCTTTCGGATGTTTTCCGTGACGCATCTCTTCAACAATCAGGAAGGAACAGAGGTTGTAAAGGTTAGCCTCGCCGCGTCCGGTTGAACCGGCAGCGCCGACGGCCCCGTCAACATAAAGACCGGCGCCCAGAATCGGCGAATCACCCAGTCGTCCGGGGATTTTCCAGGACAGCCCGCTGGTGGTGGTCACCCCGCAAATCTCGCCTTTCGCATTGATGCCGTCGCAGTTGATCGTGCCGTAGTAGTGTTCACGGTCAACCAGGCCTTCTTCCACCATCTTTAGCCCTTCACGACGCCAAACCTCAGCGCGTGCTTTCGGATCGAGATAATGTGAGGGATCAGTTCTCCGCTTCCACTCGAGCCAGAGCCGTCGTGAATGCTCCGTGTTTAGATCGTCTTCGATCTTGAAACCCATATTACGGGCAAAGTCCTGCGCGCCCTTGCCGACCAAAAGATGATGATCGGTAGTTTCCAATACGGCCTTGGCCACGAGCGACGGAGTACGCACGCCTTCGAGTGCCCCGACCGCTCCGGCGCGTTTCTTCGGCCCGTGCATGCAGGACGAGTCGAGCTGAACGACGCCCTCCGCATTGGGCAAGCCGCCGTAGCCAACGCTGTCGTCCAGCGGATCAAGCTCCACAATATTCACGCCGGCGATTACCGCATCAAGCACGTCCGCGCCCTGCGTGATCATCGTGAAAGCCTTCTGCACTGCCGTCACGTTTCCATCGTGTTTGAACTTATTGCCGTTTGCTGACGAAACGACGATTGGTTTCACGTCCGGCTGGACAATGATGTTGGGAAACTGAAGCACTGATGCTTTCGTGCCGGCCAGGGTTAGCCCGGCGACTGCACTGCTGCGCATGAAGTCTCGGCGTTTGATTTGTTTGGTCATAGATCCCTCGAATGAAATGCAAGCAGTTTGGTACCGCTTCGCGGTACAATCACTCAAGTTCGAACTTGATTAAAGCCTCGTAGTCTGAAGTCTAACTGGCTCAAGCTTACTTCAGACTCTCTTTAATTCGCTCAGCCGTCTTCGGTCCAATTCCTTCGACTGCTTCGAGTCGGCCGCCGGCTACGAATTCTTTTAGCTCATCGCGTGAAGACACCTGATACTTCTGAAGCAGCATCGCCGCAGTCTTCGGACCAATGCCCGGAATATCCAGCAGGTCGAGCACGCCTTCCGGCGTTTCTTTGATAATTCGCTCCCAGGCGTCAAACGTGCCGCGATCGAGAAGCTCTAGTATTTTCCCGGCAATGGCTTTACCGACACCCGGCACTGACTGCAAGCCAACGATACCGTCTTCCGCGGCAATCTTCTGCATCGGCGTCGGCCAGGTTTCAATGGCCTCAGCGGCGTTGCGATATGAACGCAGTCGAAACGGATCGTCGCCGCGAATGTCCATTAGCGCTGCCAATCGATAAAACCTTCGCGCAATTGATGCGTTATCCACACTCGTCCCCTGAGGACGGCAAGACTGCCGCAGAAAAGTTGTATAACGGAATGCTTAGTCTACGTCCAAAAGAAGATCGAGAGCAAAGGTTGTAGGCGGAGGACCGTGATATCCTGAAAGTAAATCACTGGCAGGAGAAGGCGGATGAATACAAACAGAAGAGAGTGGCTGGCCGGACTCTCGAGTCTTGGCGCCGGTGCCATCTTGATCGGATGCACCAGGACTGCACCAACCGAAGCGAACGAAAGCAGGAAAGACAAAGCGGACGATGAACCTGAGGTGACCGCTACCGAAGATTTGATGCGCGAACATGGCGTGCTGCGTCGGGCGCTGCTGGTCTATCAGGAAAGTGCGATGAAGTTGCGCAACGCTGCCAGCGTGCCGCCGGAGCCGCTTCAGAAAACTGCCAAACTGTTTCGCGCTTTCGGCGAGGAGTATCACGAAAAGAAACTCGAGGAGGTCTACATTTTCCCGGCGGTAAAGAAAGCCGGTGGAGTTGCGGGCGGCTATGCCGATGTTCTTGTCGCGCAGCACCAGCGCGGTGGGGAAATAACCGACTTCATTCTCGCGGCCACCGCCGGACCCAGGCTTGCCGCGGCCGACATCAAAACCTTTACTGCGGCATTGGAAGACTTAGTACGCATGTATGAGCATCATGCTGCGATCGAGGACACTGTAGTCTTCCCGGCGTGGAAAGAAACCCTTACCGCAGGCGCCCTTGATGAGATGAATGAAAAGTTTGAAGAGATCGAGCACGAACAATTTGGTGAAGATGGTTTTGAGAATGCTTTGAAGCAGATGGTTGAGATTGAACAAGACCTGGGCCTCAGCGACCTGGCCCAGTTTACCGCTCCGCCGCCGCCGGCCGCGAAATGACCGGGGTTCGGTAGTTCTAAGGGGGCAGCAATCGATCGAGCGACTTCAGCAGATCCTGACCGCGCAGCCCCGGTTGCTTCTTTTTCGTTTGACCAAGCGAAATGATCTTAGCGTCCGGATCGATTAGCAGCGTGGTGGGGAAGGAATGAATGCGGTAGCGCACTTGCAGTTGCTCGATACTATCGTTCGTGGCCTGCGGCCAGCCCATGCCATTTTTCCTCAGGAAGGGTTTGATTTGAGAATAATCCGGATCGTTGTTCATACCTAGAATCTCGAAACCACGCGCCTGGAAACGCGAGTAGGCCACTCTTTGATACGCCAATTCACGTCGACACGGTCCGCACCACATGGCCCAAAAATCGACCAGCACATACTTGCCGCGAAACTCTGAAAGTTTTCGTTTCTTGCCATCAAAGTCGGAAAAGGTGAAATCCGGAAGTTCTGTGCCTATCACCAGCTCTACTCGCTTGTAGTCTGAGGCCGAATGTTCGCGCATTACGATCAGGTTCTTTTCAAGGTCAACCTTCTTAGTGGAAAAGTATTGGTTGCCGACGCGAAACACCACCGTCTCTTCGCGTGCCTCGGCAGCCTCCGGAGAAAAGTGATCGAGGTCGATCGTATTGTCACCATCGCTGTCTACACCCAACCAGCCGTTACTCACCGTAATCTTCTTTGATTGTGCGTTAAAGCCGTACTCAACCATCGTAGCTTTGCCTTTGAGATCCACCTTGCCTTTAGCAAAAGCTTCTTTCGACTGTAACAACAGTTTTTCGTCTTCCTTCATTTCGTCCCAATGCACGTCTTTGTAGTATTGAACGAATATCGGATAACTCTTGAACAACGCATTTTTGAAGGGAAGCTCGATGGTGGTCTGAAAAATGTAGGGATTGCCTTCCTCATCGTGTTCGAGTGAAAACTTTTCGCTGTCGGCCATCGTCCCGTCAAGGTCGACGTCGGCATAGAGAACCGGCGCTTCGTCCTCTGCTTCGACTAGCAGTGCCAATATCGCCGACTTATCTTTAATCGGATCGTAGAGACGACCAGCCGTGATGGTGGCTCCGGACTCGAGCGGAGTCGCAAATTTTACTTTGGAAAGATCAAGCAACGGGCGGAAGATAATCTGATCGAGGCCGTCGGTATTCGGTACCAGTTGACCGTCAAGAGTGCCGACATATTCAGGATCGCCGGCTTGCGCCGGATTTGTCGGCAGCACTGAGATCAAAAGCAGCAGGGCAGTGGCAATGGCGATCTTAAGAATAATTCGGGCCGGCTTACTATTCGCTGCTGCGTGAGGCATGTTGTTTTTGTTACCTCGGAGTGGGAGTGGAACAATATCGAGGCGATTCTAGTTTCGAGCGAAATAGCTGTCAATTTTTTTGCGCAAACCGCCAAAGGCGCTCAGCGCGTGTCTATCACGCCACGATCATCGTGCCGGTGCCACTGTCGGTGAAAACTTCGCTGAGTAGCGCGTTGCGCGTCGTACCGCTGAGAATGTGGGCGCTGTGAACGCCTCGCCTTAATAGTTGAACAATACTCTGAAGCTTGGGAATCATACCACCCGTAGCCGTGCCGTCATTGATCATCGCTTCCGCTTCGTCCGCCGTGAGTCGCGACAGTTTGGTGTCCGGCTCACCGGCCCGCAGATAGAGCCCATCCACATCGGAGAGCAGGATTAGTTTCTCCGCTTTCAACTGCGCGGCGATTTCCGCAGCTATCGTGTCGGCATTTATGTTGAAGACTGTGCCTTCAGCGTCCGCGCCCAACGAAGAGATGACCGGCAGGTAACCCTGATCGAGCAACACCGTCAGCAGGCGTGCATTGATCTCTACCACGTCCCCAACGTGGCCAAAGTCGACTTGCGACCGTTCGCCAGTTTCACGATTCAAGATCTCTTTAGGCGGCCGTCGCTCAGCATGAACAATATTGCCGTCAACACCTGATAGCCCGACAGCTTCAATGCCACGATTGCGAAGGGCCGAAAGAATGTCGGTGTTGATTTTCCCCGCGAAAACCATCTTGGCCATTTCCAGCGTTGCATCGTCAGTAACACGCCGCCCTTCGATGATCGTTTGCTCAATGCCCATGCGCGAGGCGAGCTCGCTCAATTGTTTGCCACCACCGTGGATAACACAGATTCGGATGCCAACCTGATGCAGCAGGGCCAACTCTTCCGCCAGCGAGCTTAGGTTTTCGTGGTCTTCTGTAGCTTTCCCGGAAAGCTTGACGACAAAGGTTTGCCCCTGAAAACGCTGAATGTATGGCAACGCCTCTCGCAATAGATCGAGACGTAACTGATCGCCGACGTGGTTAGTGTTGGTCATGTTCTTTCAAAAGTACTGAGTGCTGAGTGCCGAGGTTCAAGTCTCAAGCTGCTGCTTAAGAGTCAGCACTCAATACTCAGTACTCAGCACTTTCTTGATGATAGCTTTCTGCGCGTGCAGCCTGTTCTCAGCTTGGTCGATTACAACCGAAGCGGGCGAATCGATTACGCTGTCCGTAACGATCACATTGCGTCGCACCGGCAGGCAGTGCATGAAGATCGCGTCGTTTGTGCGCGCGATCTTTTGCTCGTCTACAATCCACTGCGCACGATATTGAGCGCGCTGCTCAATTTCACTTTCCGGTTTACCGTAAAACTGTTTTGACCCCCAGCTCTTCGCGTAGATAACATCAGCGCCGGCAAACGCAGCGTCGATATTGTTCGTGATTTCAAGCTTGCCTCCAGCCCCTGCCGACTGCTCTTTAATGCCCGCCATCAGGTCGTCATCGAGTTCGTAGCCTTCGGGTTGCGCAATTACCAAATCGTGTCCCATTTGCGCAGCGGCCAACGCAAAACTATTCGGCACCGCCATCGGCAAGGGCTTCGGGTGCCAGGCCCACGTCAGTACAACCCGTTTTCGATCAGAGCCAGCTCTTTCGCGAATCGTCATCATGTCCGCGAGCGCCTGACAGGGATGATGCATCGCTGATTCAAGATTGATGATCGGCACCTCGGAACACTTTGCAAAAGCCGCGAGCACTGGATCACTTCGTTCTTCTTCCCAATTCTTGAGGGCCGCAAACGTGCGTACGCCGATTGCCGAACAGTAGCGCGCGAGCACCCGAACAAACTCCGCGACGTGCTCGGTCTTATCGCCATCCATAACGACACCATCGCGATGCTCCAAAGTCCAACTGGTGCCGCCCGGCTCGAGCACAACCGGATTTCCACCGAGATCATAGATGCCAACCTGCATCGACGCGCGCGTGCGCAGGCTGGGGTTAAAGAACACCAGTGCCACAGATTTTCCCGCGAGCGGTTGCGCGTGATCTTTCCCATGCTTGAACTGCAACGCCGAGTCGATCAGACCGTTCAACTCATCACGTGAGTAGTCACCGGTTGTTAAGAAATTTGTCATAACATGAATGCCACTCAAGAAGTTCAGAGTTCCTAAACCGCGCGCCTGGATAACAGTGGCTTGGCCAGCCCGTACAAACTGATCAGCAACCAAAACGCTTCCATTAAGAACGCCGAAAGGTTGAAACGAAACATTAGCGAGATCATAACCAGCACCGCGCCGAGCGCGTTCAGCAGTAGATAACTCAACGCCGAACCCGACAGCTTTTCAAGCTGCAAGAGCAGGTAGGCAATTACCATCAACAACACCCCGAAATTCCCGACCAGATCAAACCAGCTGTAATCCACTCATACCTCCTACGGCTCTGCCGTTGCCGGTGCGCGGCAAGTCTCCGACTTGCCGAAAGTTCAAATGGTAATATCGGTCTATGACCGCTGGTCGGAGACCAGAAAAAGGTTTAGGCTTCGTCGGCAAGTCGAAGACTTGCCGCGCACCAAATGGCGAAGCCGCAGGAGTCCCTGCTCACCACTTTTCAACCCCCAGCCGTTATCCCCAGCAGCGCTTCGACGAAAAGATCGACTTGATTGTTACTCAGGCATAGCGGCGGTAAGAGTCTCAAGACCTTCGGATCGCTTGACGTGCCCGTGATGACCTTACGATCAAGCAGGGCTTTGTGTATCGGCGCTGCCGGCGTGCGAAACTCGATGCCTAACAAAAAGCCACGTCCATGTACGGCGGCCACCTCAGGAACTTCTGCCAGTCGCTGACGCAAATACGCTTCGACAGTTTTCACATTCTGGAGCAGGCCGTCGTTTTCGATCGCTTCAAGAGTCGCGGTCACCGCTGCCATTGCAATCATGCCGCCGCCAAACGTTGTCCCCAGATCGTTTTCCTTGATGCTGGCGCTAATCTTGTCAGTAACCAGACAGGCGCCGACCGGAATACCGCTGCCAAGGGCTTTTGCCAAAGTAATGATGTCCGGCACGACCTGCGATCCTGCTTCGCTGCCGGCGAAGAACCAATCGCCCGTGCGGCCGACGCCGGTCTGCACTTCGTCGTAGATCAAAACAATGCCGCGTTCGTCGCAGAGTTCGCGGAGCTCCTGATAGTAATTAGGATCCGCCATGCAAACGCCGGCCATTGACTGAATCGGTTCGAGCATGATCGCCGCGACATTCTCATCCGCAAGGGTGCGCGCGGATTCGATGTTGCCAAACTCTGCTTCGATGTGGCCGGGCACATTAGGCTTGCCGATCTCGCGATATTTCCCCAAAAAGGTTGCGCTGATAGAGTCGGCAGTGCGCCCATGAAATCCGCCGGAGAAGGTGATGACGTTCTGCCGTCCGGTCGCCATGCGGGCCATGCGCATCGCATTTTCATTTGCTTCCGTCCCGGAATTACAAAAGAAAGCTTTGGTTAGTTCTTGCGGTGCAACTGAAACCAATTTCTCGGCAGCCCGGGCGCGCGCGGCCGAGTAAACCAGATTGGAATAAAAGAGTAGTTTCTCGCTTTGTGCTTGGATGGCGGCGACTACGTGCGGATGCGAATGGCCCGTCCCAGCGACCGCGTGCCCGCCGTAAAGATCCAGATACTTCTCGCCGTCGCTCGCGTAGATCCAGACTCCTTCGCCACGTTCGGCGGCGATCGGCATTTTTTTGTAAGTTGCCAGTTGATAGCGCTCTTCGAGCGCTGCAACTTCAGTAAAAGTAGTTTGCTTTTGGTTGGTTTGGGGTTTCATCCGGCCCTCGTTCCATTCGGGACAATACTTTCCGGCACCGCGAGTACCGGCTGTATCCCGTCGGCGTAACCTATATCGAACAGCATTCCTTCCGACGTTTCGCCCATTATTTTCCGTGGCTCAAGATTCACAACGAAGAGCGCTTGTTGCCCTGTTATTGACCCGGGGTTGGCTCGCTCCTGTTTCATGCCGGCCAGAATGTTTCTCTGATGATCGCCGAAGTCAACAATCAAACGTACCAGCTTATCTGACCCGCGCACGTCTTCGACCGCCAGTATGGTGCCGACGCGAATATCGATCTTTTCAAGATCGGCAAGCGTGGCAGCCGGTTTAACTGGGGCCGGTTGGACCTCTTTGTCGCTCATGGATTCGTTCCTACCAGCCTGCCGCTCCGATTGCTTGATTAATCGCCATATCATTAACCGCCAAGGCGCCAAGATCACCAAGGAAATAAGCCAAGTGAACTGGAAGCAAACTTGGTCTAGTGGCGCTGGCCTCTTTTCTTTCCTTTCATACTTTTGTTCAGTTCTGTTTGGCGCTCTTGGTGCCTTGGCGGTTGATTTATGGGTTCGTTCCCACTAGCACTAATCCAGTCTTTTCGTCCAGACCAAACATCAGATTCATATTCTGAATCGCCTGGCCGGCCGCGCCCTTTACCAGATTATCGAGCGCGGAAAAAATCACTAACTGCCGTCCGCGATTCGCAAATCCAAGGTCGCAAAAATTCGTGGTCTTCACCCAGTTAATATCCGGTGAGCCCTTCACCAGTCGGACAAAAAATGAGTCGCGATAAAAGTCATGGAAGATCGAGTGCAGTTTTCCTTCGGTCAGATCTTCTTTCGCCTCAACGTAGATCGAGGAGAAGATGCCTCGCGAAACGGGAAGCGAATGCGTCATAAAAACCAACTCACTATTCCACTCGCCGACGTTTCCAAGTTCCTGTTCAATCTCCGGCACGTGTTGATGTGTGAACGGCTTATAAGCGTAGAACGAGTTCATACGCTGCGGATGATGCGTATTTGCGGCAGCTTTCGCGCCGGAGCCGGATGAACCCGTCTTGGCATCAACGATCACGCGTCCGCTCACGAGTCCGCTCGCAACCAATGGCGCCAGCCCCAGCAGCGTGGCAGTAGCGAAGCAGCCGGGATTGGCAATCAGGCGCGCACTCTTGATCGCCTCACGATTTGTTTCGGTCAAGCCATAGACGAATTCGCTTTGCGATTGCATCGCCGTGTGTGCGCGACCGTAGTGTTGCTCGAAGATTTCCTGGTCACGAAGCCGAAAGTCCCCGGACAAATCAATCGCTTTCACTTTCACGGGCAGGTCCGGCACAACCTCCATCGCCTGTCCATGCGGTAGTGCGAGGAAGACGCAATCCAAATCTTCCAACGCTGCGGCGTTTTCGGGAGCTGTCGTGAAGTGAAGATCAGTCAAGCCGTAAAGATTTCGATGAACTTCGCTGACGGCCTTGCCGGCCTGCTCGTTCGCCGTGACAAAAACGATTTCAACGTCAGGATGGAACAGCAGAATGCGCAGCAATTCCGATCCGCCGTAACCTGAACCGCCGTAAATTCCGACCTTGAGTTTCATTTCGCTTACCTAAAGAGTCCAACGTCCAAAGTCCAACGTCCAAAGTCTGTCTACCGATGAATGCATAGTTTCGTTAACCATTCGCTTGAGCCAGTAAAGATCAATTTGCTTTACAAAGACTTTGGACCTTGGACTGACTTCTACACACCGACTTTGGACATTGGACATTGGACTTTGGACTTAATAAGTTCGAATAGCCTGGCCCCGTTCCGCCTTGCATTCGCCGCGGGCACGCCAAACTCCTTCTCAATAAAATCTTCGCCCATTTGCGAGTCAGTAACTGAACCGGCGATCACATCTACCTCAATTCCGCGCCGGCGCAGGAGTTCAATGCCACCCCAAGCGCCTACATAATCAGACGCGCAGAAGATGAGGCCCGCAGTCGCCTCGCGCAATTCCAGGTCTGCAAAAACCGATTCTACTGAGTAACCGCCAAGCAGTCCGTCGCCTAATTCGATGATAATCAGGTCAGGCGAACTCTCGTTCAAACGGGCGATGATTGTCTTGGCAACTGAAGCAAGATTCGTGGCGCCGACAGTTGACGGCAAACCGCAATCGAGAAAACTCGCGATGGCGATCGCGCCATGGTCGGCCATGTTGAGCGTGTCGCGTAAGCAGGCTATGCCGGAGAGTTTGGCGGCTGCCACTGGCATGCCGGCGCGCGTTGCTTGTTTGATTAGCTCAGTAGCAGCGTAAGTCTTGCCGCTGTTCATGCAGGTGCCGGCAACGATTACCAAAGGCGCGGTCTCGCCGAGGGTGGTTCGCGGAGTCAAGGCGGCGTCGGCGATGTTCATCAAGCGGCCTTCCTGGTCGCAGGCGAGGCCAATAACCTCTACCTGAATCGCGTCGCTCAAACTAGAGTGATGTCCAGTGCACTTTCCGATGACGCCACCCATGTTTAGCAAGTGCAACTGATCGCCGGCGCTGACCGAGCCCGGCACGTCGCCAACAAAACCCTTCAACGCCCGCCGTCTGCCGAGGACGCCTATCAGCACGTCACCCGGATTGATCTTGGCGAGACGGCCGGTAGGTAGTTCCAGCATGTTATACGTGGCACTGTCAGTGAGCGCGCGCACTACAACGACATCGCCGGCCCGCGCGGTTGCTACTGAAAGGACAATAGGGTTAGTTCGGCCTAGATTAAGCGGCGAAGTGGCAGAGCCGATCTTGTCGGCGTCGACCATGTTAATGATTGTTTCCATCGTTATCTCCCTAAAAAGAGCGGGGCAAGCCCGCCTTCCTTACCTGAGAGACTCAGTTTCTGAATCGTCTCTTTCTACTGAATGCCTCTTAACCAAATCTTCGTGCCCAACATCGATCAGCTCGGGGTTGGGAAGGGTGGCTTGTCCCCGCTGGTATGCGCACCCCTTAACCTAAGTCGCAGCGCGTTGAGCTTAATGAAGCCCTCGGCATCTCGCTGGTTGTAAACTGTATCGGCTTCAAACGTCGCCACCTTTTCGTCATAAAGCGAATGCGGCGAGCGCCGTCCAACCACAATCGTATTGCCGCGAAACAGTTTCAGTCGTACATCACCGGTGACGTTGGTTTGCGTTTCGTTCACCATCTTCCGCATTAATTCAAACTCCGGAGCAAACCAGAACCCGTAGTAAATGCTCTCGGCAAACTTCACCCCGAGCGAATCGCGCAAGTGCATCACCTCTCGATCGAGGGTTATTGACTCCAGCGCCCGATGCGCAACCTGCAGGACCGTTACGCCAGGCGTTTCATAAACTCCGCGCGACTTCATGCCGACGAAGCGGTTCTCAACCAGATCAACGCGACCGATGCCATGGTCGCCCGCCAACTTGTTTAGAGCTTCCAACAAGGCGACAGCGCCCAGGTTCTTTCCGTTGACGGCCACCGGCTCGCCTTTTTCAAACGACACCTCGACGTATTCCGCTGTCGCTTTGGCATTTTCGGGCGAGCGCGTAAGTTGGAAAATATCCTCAGGGGGTTCAGCCCAAGGGTCTTCCAGAATTCCGCCCTCATAGGACACGTGCATCAGGTTGCGATCGGTGGAATATGGTTTCGCCGTCGTGGCGGTGATGGGAATTCCATGAGTCTTCGCATAGGCGATCAAGTCGCTGCGTCCGCTGAACTCCCACTCGCGCCACGGCGCAATCACTTTGATATCCGGCTGCAGCGCGTAGTAGGTCAGCTCAAATCGCACCTGATCGTTTCCCTTGCCGGTCGAGCCATGCGCAACAGCGTCGGCGCCTTCGCGACGCGCAATTTCGATCTGGCGTTTGGCAATTACCGGACGGGCGAGGGATGTGCCAAGCAGGTACACGCCTTCGTAAAGTGCATTAGCCTTAACGGCGGTCCAAACATATTCTCGAGCAAACTCTTCGCGCAGGTCTTCCACGTAGAGTTTCGAGCCGCCGGTCGCCAGGGCCTTCTCCTCAAGTCCACTCAGTTCATCTCCCTGACCTACATCCGCGCAATAGCAGATCACCTCGCAGGCGTAACGCTCCTTCAACCAGCGAAGCATGACTGATGTGTCGAGTCCGCCGGAGTAAGCCAGAACGATTTTCTTAATCTTGTTGTTAGGTTCCATTAGATTCTTGTCTTGAGCTTTGAACTTTGAGCTTGGTTCTTTGTGCTTTGACTTCTATTCAACGGCGCGCCCGTAGCCGAAAAAGTTATGCTTCTCGAATAACTAAGTACAAAGAACAAAGTACAAAGTTCGGCCTTCTATCCAAACAGCTCCCAAATTCTTTTCATCGCTACGCGCTGCGCTTTCTGATCACGAACAGCCACGAAGATCGTGTCTTCGCCAGCGAGAGTCCCCACAATTTCGTCAAGAGCGGCGCTGTCGATCTCCACGGCGACCGCGGACGCGTGCCCCGGTTCAGTTCGGGCAATCACAAGATTGTCGCCGGCGAAGTCGAGACTCAGCAGCCCGCGCACCGCAGCCCCGTTCGCCTTCGGCATCGTGTAATGACCACGATGCTTCACAACCCCCAACTCTTCCATGTCTCGCGACAGGCTTGATTGCGTAGCCGGAACTCCGGCGCGCTCCAGGGAGTCGCGAAGCTCGGCCTGAGTTGCGAAAGGCTTTGCCTGAATTAAGCTAAGAAGCTTTTTTTGTCTCAAACTCTTCTGCATAACGGCCTCCGACCATGCACTCTAAATGCATAATACGTGCATAGATGCATAAACTAACAGCTGAGATGGTAGTGAGTCAAGCGTCGGGATTCACAAATACAGAACCGGGAGCGGTAGCGACCGGGCGAACCTCAGGACAGAACGAGCCTGAATGTTACAAACTCGATGGTCGTCAACCGTCAGCCGGTCGCTACCGCTACCGGTTCCGCATTTGTGCAGGGCTCGCTGAGCGGTAAAGCCGAGCTCACGCCACGCTGAACCGGTGTCGCCGTGGTCTCGTTGGCCGAACGCTCAAGGCTCGCGTTATAGTTGTCTTTGAATACGAGTGGAGGTTCACAACAAACACTATGTGTCGAAATATTAAGACTCTGCACAATTTCAAACCGCCGGCAACAGAGGAAGAAATCCGTGCGTCTTCTTTGCAATTCGTGCGAAAGCTCAGCGGCTTCACCAAACCGTCAAAGGCCAATGAGGTTGCTTTTAATCAGGCGGTCGAACAGGTCGCGCAAGCGGCGCACGAACTGCTTCACTCCCTGGTGACCAACGCGCCGCCGCGGGATCGAGAAACTGAAGCAATCAAGGCGCGCGCGAGAACGGCAAACCGCTTTCGCTCATCCGAGGTTGCGGCTTCATGACTGAGGAGATCAGGCAGTCTGATAGTTTGACCGACGCTGAAACGGAAAGGCTCTTTGGATGGGGAGTTGATATTTTCGGCGCCGACGATCTCAACCTCCGTTGGCGACCAAAAGACGTGCACTTCCTGATGGACGTGGATGGTCATACCGTGAGTCATGTCGGGGTGCTCAAGCATGAGATAAGCGTTGGTGGCCAACCGGTGACGGTTGGGGGAGTCGGTGGTGTTGTAACCTTACCTGCCTTTCAGAGGAATGGTTACGCGCGCGAGCTCATGCTGCATGCAGCTGAATTCCTTAAGAAGTGGCAAGTTGATGCTGCTCTTCTCTTCTGTTTGCGGCGACGCGTTCCTTACTATGAGTCGCAGGGATGGCAAGTTATTGATGGGCCGGTAATGGTTGAGCAACTGTCCGGCGGAATTGTCTCACCCCTCGAGGTAATGGTGCTTCCGCTTTGCAAAGCTCGTTGGCCCGATGGCGAAGTTCAGCTAAACAGTTTTCCCTGGTAAGGGGAATGTTCGAGTCGCGCATACAAAATTTCTAAACATCTACGTCGATGACTAAACCACTAACCCATGCTGGAGCAGTCGTCTTTCGCAGGCGCAACGATCAAGTACTCTATCTCGTCGTTTCCTCCTCAGATGGTCTCAATTGGGTTTTACCGAAGGGGCACATCGATCCGGGGGAAACTCCGGAGATAGCAGCCCTGCGAGAGCTTGAGGAAGAAGCAGGCGTCGTTGGCGAGATCGTCGTACCCTTGTCAGTGAGAGATTTCATCAAAAATGGCAAGGAAGCTGCTGTTAAGTTTTTCCTGGTTCGCGAGCTAGGCGCCACCGAGTCGAAGGAGGACCGGACGGTCCGTTGGGAAGAGCAGGCAGCGGCTCAACAACTGTTAACATTTACAGAGGCCAGGGATGCCCTTAGCGAAGGCGCAGCGAAAATGAATGGATTGCTGCACTGATCTATATTTGTTAAAAGGAATCATCTAACGAGCCCGCGAAGCGGGCGGAGAGAATGCTAGCCCCAGGCGATGGCGAAGCCGAGCCTGGGGTAACCGGCCACGTTTTTTCAGAGAGCCTGCAAAGCTGGCGATAGATGGTGGTCGGCGTATTGTTGTAATGAAGGAGCCGGAATCTATGCCTTTTTACGTTTCATCTGTCGCCCACTTCGTGGGCTGAGAGGTGTATTGGGTTCGGTTCCCCAGGCTCGGCTTCGCCATCGCCTGGGGCTAGCACTCTTTCCGCCTGCTTCGCAGGCTGGTTGAATGTTTCTTCTAGGAGGCACAGAGATTCGCAAAATTAGGGCACACTATCTGCTTGTCGTACTTGCGTTAGCGGTACTCGCTTGCAGTCGTAATAAACCCGCAACGGTTACGCCGCCGAGTCTGTCGTTGACAACAAACGCGCCTTCACCAGAAAGGTCCAAAGCCGCGGAAGCGGCGCTGACCCAACGTTTCAAAACGCTCTCGGAAAGTGCCGGGGGTGATATTGGCGTGGCCGTGGTCCACGTTGAGTCGGGCCGGATGGCGGATTTCGAAGGCATGAAGGAGCTGCCGTTATACAGCGTCTATAAGTTACCGCTCGCAGTCACAGTTCTGCGGGACGTTGCAAAGAAAAATCTTTCACTCGAGAAGAAAGTTCGGGTTACGCCGGATGACGTGGCGCCGGGCTCGCAATTCAATAGGGATCTCTGGCGACAGCCCGTCGAAAAAACCGTTGCGGAGCTGCTGGAGTTTTCGATTGTGCGCAGCGACAACACCTCGAGCGATAAGCTGCTGCAACTGATCGGCGGCCCGGCGGAAGTCAGCGAAAGGATGCGCGCCTTTGGCTTCTCGAATATCGACATCAAGTACTCGTCTCGAGAGTTTGCGGCCCACCGAGACAAACCCAACAGGGCGACGGCATCTGATCTGGCGCGGTTGCTTGCAAAACTTCAGAAGGGCGAACTATTACAACAACCGCAGTTCTCGTTGTTGTTTGGATTTATGGAACGAGCAAGGACGGGCGGCGAGCGACGCTTGCGTGCCAATCTGCCGGCCGGCACCCAGGTAGCCGAGAAGACGGGCACTGGTGAGAACACCACCAATGATGTGGGGCTCATCACGTTACCCGAAGGAAAGGGTCACCTGGCGATGGCTGTGCTAATCGATGGTGCGAAGATATCTACTGAGGCGCAGGAGAAGCTGATCGCTGAGCTGGCGCGCGCTGCCTATGACTCTTACGTTTCGTCGAATTAGTCTTACTGCTTCAATTTCTGTCAATCCTCCCCAAAAGCCATGCCTAAATACGTTGCATTTCTAAGGGCCATCAACGTTGGCGGCCACACCGTGAAGATGGACTATCTCAGGGGTCTTTTTGAAGCGCTGGGATTTGCCAACGTTGAGACGTTCATCGCCAGCGGTAATGTGATATTCGATTCACCTTCACGAAACTCCAAGACGCTCGAAAGAAAAATCGAGGCTTCTTTGGAGCTGACGCTCGGTTATGCCGTTGGGACCTTTATTCGATCGACTTCCGAACTCGCCGAGGTTGCCAATTACAAACCTTTCTCTGAGAAGGAACTCAGCGCCGCAGGTAACACGCTTTACATCGGGTTCATGGCGGCCAGCCCGAGTGATGCGGCGAAGCAGAAGCTGCTCGCGTTACCGCTGAAAATGGATGACTTCCATTTGCATGGCCGTGAAGTCTACTGGTTGTGCCGCGCAAAGTTTAGCGATTCTGAATTCTCTGGAGCGCGCCTGGAGAAGACTCTCGGCATGCCGGCGACTTTGCGAAACTCAACGACCGTAAAGAAGCTGGCAGCGAAATATTCGTGATGGGAAATGCGGCAGTAGCCCGACAGTGATGGAGGGCTCCGGCGTCCGCTACACTCGATCCGTGATTGAGTGTGACCTCAGCGGGGCCCTCCATCACTGTCGGGCTACTGCCCCAATTAAGGAGCGCATAACGACATCATGACCAACAACCGCGAAGAATATACGATGGGCTACGGTCCGGCGGCAGTCGCTCTAATGGGTGCACGCAGCGCGCAGACACACGCTGCGTTTTTTCTTCCCCACCTGAGGTCTGGGATGAAGCTGCTCGACTGCGGCTGCGGTCCCGGCACAGTCACGCTTGGCTTCGCCCAAATCGTCGCTCCAGGCTCAGCGGTCGGCACAGATATCGAGCCGTCGCAAATGGCGCTGGCTACAAAAACTGCGGCGGAACGAAATGTCCCCAATGTCCGTTTCGAAGCAGCCAATATCTACGAGCTTCCGTTCGAGGATGCATCCTTCGATGCCGTCTTTATGTCTGCACTGATTGGTAATCTACGCGAACCAACCCGAGGACTACGCGAAGCTTACCGGGTTCTGAAACCCGGCGGCGTCATTGGCGTGAAAGAATTCGATCACGGCGGCGATATTGTTTACCCGAACGAGCCGGCGATGGCGAAGTATGACGAACTGTACCGGCGACTGCGTGCTGAGAATGGCCACAACGGGGAGAGTGGCCGGATGATAGGAGCATTGTTGCTGGAGGCAGGTTTCAGTGACCTCACCATGTCAGCTACTTATGAAACCCTTTCTAATCCGAATGTTCTCCAGAGCGCGGCGCGAGTATTTATCGGATTACTAGAGGAGAGTTGGAGTGATGCATTTACGAGTCGAGGCTGGGCAACCGCAGCCGATATTCAGGCCATGCGTGAGGCGTGGCTGAGGTTCGCGGAGTTTCCTGGCGCTCTCTTTGTCGCCGCCTGGTGTGAAGCCGTGGCGCGGAAAGAGGGTGCGGACGCGTAAACCCGGCTTTGCCTCAAAAGTCAAAATGCAGGTATTTGGCAGTGGGGATTTCCTTAATGCCCCAGTTGGGGCATCAGTGAGAACTTATCGTAGTCGTCAGGGGAATTTCGACTTTTAAGGCAAAGCCATTTGTCGACCCATGACTGAGCACTATACTCTTTGTGCAAGCCACCAAAGCGCATGCCCTCCATTTTTTCACACGCGATTTTTGCTTCGGCGGTTGGCTCGGCTTACGCCGCTGAGCCGATGGCGATGCCCGTGCGCTATTGGGTTTTGACGGCCGCGTGCGCGATGTTGCCAGATGTTGACGCGATTGGATTCGCTTTCGGTGTCAGGTACAACAGTATGTTGGGGCATCGCGGTCTGACTCATTCAATCGCATTTGCCTTGCTGGTTGGGTTGGCGGTTGGGATGTTCGCGTTCGGAAAACGACTGACCGGACCCGGCAAACTTCAGTTAGTTCTCTACTTCGCTCTCGTTACCTTGTCGCATCCGTTGCTTGATGCCATGACGAACGGCGGCCTTGGTGTGGCCCTGTTGGCGCCGTTCAGCGCTGAGCGTTACTTTTTTCCGCTGAGGCCGATTGAGGTATCGCCGATTGGAATGCAATTCTTTAGTGAACGCGGTTTGGAAGTATTAGTCAGTGAAGTCATCTGGGTTTGGCTCCCGGCATTGCTGATATACATAACGGCGAGGATGTACCGAGGGGTGAAGAGTGAAAAGTGGAAGGTGAAAAGTTCAAGCAGGTAGACTGAACCACCATTGCCTGTTACTTTTCACCTTTCACCTTTCACTGCATTTTATGAAGATTCTCGAAACCGAACGTTTAGTACTTCGCCGAGTTTCGTCCGACGACGCTGCGTTCATTCTCGAACTCCTCAACCAGCCTTCGTTTCTGCGCTACATCGGTGATAAGGGAGTTAGAACCACCGAAGACGCAGTTCGTTACATTCAAACTGGCCCGATCGCGAGCTACGAACGCTTTGGCTTTGGGTTGTATTTAGTCGAATTGAAAGAGACAAGAGTGTCAATTGGAATGTGCGGATTACTGAAACGAGATACGCTGCCGGACGCGGATGTCGGCTTCGCGTTTCTGCCGGACTACTGGTCGCAGGGTTATGCCTTTGAAGCGGCTTCGGGCGTGATGAAGTACGGCAGGGAAGTGCTCGGACTGCGGCGGATCGTGGCTATTACCTCACTCGACAACGATGCTTCGATCAGGTTGCTGGAAAAAATCGGCTTGAAGTTTGAGGGTCTAATCACGCCGTCCGAAGAACTGGGCGAAGTCAGGTTGTTTGGGACGACACCGGATTAACTTAACTTTTCTCACATTTGCGGCCTCGGCAAAAAGCCCCCTAAGCTCGATATTTCGGTGAAATACCCTCCGAGCACCCAAGAGATTACACAGAGATTACACAGGGAAAATGAGCTATTCGGTACTATGGTTAGGGAATCTATCGGTTACCTACAGGAGGATAAATGAAACGCAATGCTTCAGCCGTCTGGAATGGCGGCCTCAAAGATGGGAAGGGAACTATCTCGACGGACAGCGGCGTCCTTGCAAACGCGCAATACTCATTCAGCACACGCTTTGAGGATGGCATCGGCACCAATCCTGAAGAGTTGATCGCCGCCGCGCATGCGGGCTGTTTCTCGATGGCGCTTTCAGGTCAACTCGGCCAGGCTGGACTGACGGCGGAAAGTATTCGAACAACAGCGTCGGTTAACCTGGAGAAAACTGACAGCGGCTTTGCGATTACTAAAGTCCATCTTGAGGTAACCGCGAAGGTGCCCGGCGCTGACCAGGCTGCATTTGAGACGGCGGCAAACAACGCGAAGGCAGGCTGTCCAGTCTCCAAACTCCTTAAGGCGGAGATTACCATGACAGCGAAACTTGAGGCGTAAATCACAGATTGTCCGACAAACTTTAGTTTGTCGATTAGGTTCGACGGCGACAAGCTGAAGCTTATCGGGCAGCGTCCGAAACACTTATACGAGAGCAGGTCCTCGAATTGTCTGAATCAACCAATTCCAATCGCGCCTTCGATCACGAAAAGCTCGATTACTTCATATGCGCACAGTTTCTCTTCATGCACCTGGCCTGTCTGCTGGTTATATGGGCCGGCGTGAGCTGGGTTTCAGTGGGTACCTGCCTGGGTCTCTACGTCGTGCGCATGTTTGCAATTACCGCCGGCTTTCATCGCTTGCTGGCGCATCGCACCTACCGCACCAGCAGAGTGTTCCAGTTTCTGATCGCGTTCACCGGAACAGCCTCGTATCAGAAGGGTCCCCTTTGGTGGTCATCTCATCACCGTCATCATCACCTCGTCGCCGATACAAAGCAGGATTTCCATTCGCCGCTGACGCGCAGGTTTTGGCGCGCACATTTTGGCTGGTTCCTTTCCGAAGATAGCCAGGAAACGCACTGGAAGCTGATCGCCAACCTAAGCAAGTATCCTGAACTGCGCTTTCTGGATCGTTACTATTCGCTGCCTCCGATCATTTTGGCAGCATCGGCTTTCATGCTGGGTTCCCTACTTCAGAGATACGCGCCGGCGCTGGGAACGTCCGGATTCCAGATGCTGGTTTGGGCTTTCTTCATCAGCACCGTGGTCCTTTATCACGGCACCTTTACGGTGAATTCACTGGCGCACATTTTCGGCAAGCGCCGTTTCGCAACTGCCGACAACAGCCGCAACAACTGGTTCGTGGCGCTGATCACGCTGGGCGAAGGGTGGCACAACAATCATCACCACTACGCTTCATCCGAGCGACAGGGGTTCTACTGGTGGGAGGTGGACATGTCGCATTACACCCTCAAGGCGCTGTCTTGGTTTGGCATCGTTTGGGACTTGAACGTTCCTCCGGTTGATCTTGCTTCCGCTCGCAGGGGCACTTCAAATGCCCTCGAACCGGCAGCGAGTGTAGCGGCATTGATCTCCGAGTAATGTGGATCCAAGTGCAACCGGTATTTAAGGGCAACAATGATTGCGGTGTGATGCATCAATCAGGAGCGCGCCCCATGCAGAACCGCGAGCGGTAGCGAGCGGATGCTAGGGTCAACAATGAAAAGAGCTTCGGGCGGATTCAACGTTGAGGGCTGGTATCCGTTCACTACCATTAGCGGTTCTGCATCAGTTGCACTTCCAAATTGAATCCGCCTAATGTGGATCCGAAGCTATTCGCTGCGCCATGAAACTGCCTGTTATTCAAGGTGTAATCCGTAGACGAATCCTGGCAAACTTCCGCGTTGATCCTGAGGTAATGCAGCAGCAATTGCCTGCGCGCTTCAGGCCCAAGCTGCAACGTGGCTACGCGGTGGCGGGCATCTGCCTGATACGACTTGAACATATCCGTCCAAGGTTTGTTCCCGAGAGCATAGGGTTGAATAGCGAGAACGCCGCTCATCGCGTGGCGGTGTTGTGGGATGAAGGCGGCGTCAGGCGTGAAGGAGTTTTCATTTCGCGCCGCGACACAAACTCTCAACTCAACCACCTGCTGGGCGGTCGCATCTTTCCAGGCGAACATCATCAGTCATCATTCAGCGTTGCGGAATCAGAGTCGGACATCAGCATCTCGCTTGAATCGACGGATTCAACGGTGGCGGTACAGATTGAGGGCACAACGGCCAAGACGTTGCCTCCAGACTCAATTTTTTCGTCATTGGCAGAGGCGTCCGCATTCTTTGAAGCAGGTTCAATTGGCTATTCAGTCACACACGATCCAAACCGGCTGGATGGATTGAACTTGAAAACGGAAGAATGGCAGGTGGAACCTCTGGAGGTTCGGAAGGTGAAGTCGAGCTACTTTTCCGATGAGACTAAGTTTCCCCCGGGTAGCGTTGAATTCGACCATGCTCTGCTGATGAAAAATGTGGCGCATGAATGGCACAGCGCCGAAGACCTCTATATCTAGCATGAAAACCAAAGCCGCGGTCTTATATGAAATGGGTGCGCCGGCTCCCTACTGGGAAAGCCAGCCGCTTCGCATCGAGGAAATCACGCTCGCTGGGCCGGGAGCAGGCGAGGTGCTGGTTGAAATTGCCGGCGCCGGTTTGTGCCATTCGGATCTTTCAGTGGTAGACGGCTCGCGCCCGCGGACAATGCCAATGGTGTTGGGGCACGAAGCGAGTGGGATCGTACGGGAGGTTGGCGCCGAGGTTAGCGAGTTTGCGCCGGGTGATCACGTAGTCTTTAGTTGGGTGGCTTGCTGTGGACGCTGCAACTTTTGCATTTCGGCGAGGGGCGCACTCTGCGCGCCCGGCAATGCGGCAAATATCGCGGGCACTTTACTTTCGGGCGCACGCCATTTTGCCGATTCCAAAGCGGCCGTCAACCACCACCTTGGTGTTTCCGCGTTTTCGCAGTTTACCGTCGCCGCGCAAGAGTCGCTGGTAAAAATTGACGCTTCTGTCCAGCTTGCTACCGCTGCTTTGTTCGGTTGTGCTGTGGTTACAGGTGTCGGCGCAGTCGTCAATACAGCCCGCGTTACGCCGGGCAGCTCGGTCGCGGTGTTTGGTATGGGTGGCGTAGGTTTGAGCGCCATCATGGGCGCGCGCGTGGCCGGCGCAAGTATGATCATCGCCGTCGATAGATTTGACGACAAACTGACGCTTGCAAGTGAGCTAGGTGCGACGCATTTGATCAACGTGGAGAGAGACAGTCCCGTTGCTGCGATCAGGGACTTGACAGCAGGTGGCGCAGACTACGTGTTTGAGAGCGTAGGTAATGAACAGGTTTTGATCCAGGCCTATGGAGCGACCAAATGCGGCGGCACTACGATCACCGTCGGCTTGCCGGCTCCGAACAAGATGTTCTCGATTCCGGCGATCAGCATTACAGCCGAAGAACGAACAATCAAAGGATCGTACATGGGATCATGCATTCCGCGCCGCGACATCCCCCGGTTCATTGGGATGTATCAAGCTGGTCTGCTGCCGGTAGACAAGTTGCAGACGCATACGTTGCGGCTCGAGGAAATCAACCTTGGCTTTGATCGGCTGGCGCAAGGGCTGGCGGTGAGGCAGATTGTAAAGTTTAGTTAGGCAGGATTCAGAACTCAGGACTCAGGACTCAGGAGCCGGGACAAAATCCTTCCTGATCATGAGCAAAGGCTCTCCGATCAGTCCTGAGTACTGAGTCCTGAATCCTGAGTCCTGAATATTCATGTCCCAGAAACCGCAAATCTCGCGCGCAGAGTATCCGCATTACATGTCGCTGCCAACACGTTGGATGGACAACGACGTCTACGGACACGTTAACAACGCGCTCTACTACGCATTCTTCGACACGGCAATCAATGAATACCTAATCGCTGAAGGCGGCCTCGATATCACAGCCGGCACGGTCGTGGCATTCGCCGCCGAGTCGCAGTGTCAGTATTTGCGACCGTTGGCTTTTCCCGGAGTGATTGAGATTGGATTGCGAGTCGGCAAGCTTGGCAATTCGAGCGTGCGCTACGAACTAGCCATCTTCAAACAAGGCGAAACCTTCGCGTCGGCTGCGGGTTACTTCGTGCACGTCTTCGTGGATCGCGAGACACAAAAGCCCATGCCGATGCCAACACCGATTCGCACCGCACTCGAACGGCTCGTCCCCAGCTGAGAGTTGGTTGCCAGGACGGGAGGCTTTGCACAAAAAGTAGCTTCATCAGTCCGCAAAGCGGACGAATGATAGTAGCCCAGCAGTTCACTGCTGGGATAAAGAGCGAAACAAGATTGGGAGTCCGTGAAGCGGACGACTGGTGATAACTACAGATCACACCTTCAGCCGTCCGCTTCACGGACTTTATCTCGGGGCTGCTGCTAATCCCAGCGATGAATCGCTGGGCTATTTTCGGTCGTCCGCTAACACGGACTTACGGAGGCCTCCTTTGTGCAAAGCCTGCAAGTTTGAGAAATAGAATTCCTGGTAGTAAAGTGTGCCGCTTGCACTCTTTAAGCTGGGCGTCGATCTACAGAGTTCCTGGAGGCAATTAACCAAATGATAAGAAGTCTTCGTACGTTAACTTTGATCTCGCTGACACTCGTGCTTCTGGTTCTACCTGGCAAACTCGCTAGAGCCCAGACCCCAACCTTACCGAACGAAACGCCGGACAAGATTCAACCTACGAATTACGGGTTTGACTACATGCGCCGCGAGGTGATGATCCCGATGCGCGACGGCGTGAAACTCCACACAGTCATCCTGGTTCCCAAAGGCGCTAAAGCCGCGCCGATCCTGCTGACGCGTACGCCTTACAATGCCACGGAACTCACTACGCACACCAACAGCTCCCACCTCGGCCCAAGTCTTTACGGATACGACAACGCCACCGACGTGATCGTCGAAGGTGGTTACATTCGCGTAGTGCAGGACATCCGCGGTAAGTATGGCTCCGAAGGCGATTACGTGATGAATCGTCCACTGCATGGACCGCAGAACCCGACACCAATCGATCATGCCACGGACACTTACGATTCTATTGACTGGTTAATCAAGAACATCCCGGAAAGCAACGGCAAGGTTGGCATCCTCGGAATTTCCTACGACGGCTTTCTGCCGCTGATGGCGCTCGTCAATCCGCATCCAGCGCTTAAAGTTTCCGTGCCGATGAATCCAATGGTCGATGGCTGGCGCGGCGACGACTGGTTTCACAATGGCGCCTTTCGCCAGCAGGGCATGAGTTACATCTACGATCAGGAGGCGACCCGCGCCAATGACGTGAAGTGGTGGACGAGTCATTTCGACGACTACGACATGTTCATGGAAGCGGGCTCGGCAGGCGAACTCGGACGCCGTCGCGGCCTCGAACAAGTTGGCTTCTGGCGCAAGCTGCTCGAGCATCCGAGTTATGACGCGTTCTGGCAGGACCAGGGAGTCGACAAAATTCTTGCCGCGCAACCGCTGAAAGTTCCGGTGATGCTGGTGCACAGCCTTTGGGATCAGGAAGACATCTACGGCGACATCGCAGTCTACAAAGCAATCAAGCCGAAGGACACCAACAACGACAAAGTTTTTCTGGTGATGGGTCCCTGGCACCACGGTCAGGAGATTCGCGAGGGCAGTGCGCTCGGCGCGATTAAATTCAACAGCGATACGGCCCTCACTTTTCGTCAGGAAATCCTCCGGCCGTTTCTCGATCACTATCTGAAGGACGGGCCTAAAGCGGACATCGCTTCGGTGATGGCGTTTGAAACGGGAACGAATAAGTGGCAGCGGCTGTCTGCCTGGCCGGCCGGCTGCGCGAGTGGTTGCGTAATCCACCCCATGCCTTTTTATCTGCGAGCGCGTTCGAAGGCCAGCTTCGATGAAGCGAAATCAGGTGAAGCCGGGTACGACGAATATGTTTCAGACCCCGCCAAGCCTGTGCCTTTTCGCTCGCGGCCCATTGATGGCACCAGCTGGTCGCGTTGGCTGGTTGACGATCAGCGCGAAGCTTCAGGTCGCCCGGACGTCGCTGTTTTTACTTCTGACATTTTGAATGCGCCGGTGAAGATTAGCGGTGAACCGATCGTCAATTTGATCGCTTCCACGAGCGGAACTGACTCTGATTGGGTGGTGAAGGTGATCGACCTCTATCCTGACGAGGTCGCGGGCCAGCCAAACATGGGCGGTTATCAGTTAATGATCTCGGCCGATATCCTGCGCGGGCGTTATCGCGAGAGTTTTTCGGAGGCGAAACCAATCACCGCCAACATTCCACTACTCTATCGCTTCGCGTTGCCGACGGCGAATCACGTCTTCCTGCCGGGCCACCGGATCATGGTGCAGGTGCAATCGAGCTGGTTCCCGCTTTACGATCGTAACCCGCAAACATTTGTCCCTAATATTTTCTGGGCGAAACCGGGCGATTACCGGAAGGCTAATCAGAGGATCTATCATACGGCCGGCGACCCGAAGCTGCAGAGCTTCGTTGAGCTGCCGCTGGTGACGACCCGATAGAACAACCAGGGCACGGATCGGCAGGTAACAGAGAAACAAAGAGGCCGTTGATTTCAGAAGTTGAAGGAGGTAGACAATGGCAGTCAAACCAATTCCAGAGGCTTACCATACGGTAACTCCCTATTTGATTATCGAAGGCGCGGTGGAGGCGATCGAGTTTTACAAGCAGGCCTTTGGCGCTAAAGAGCTCTTTAGGTTCCCGGCGCCGGAAGGAAAGATTGGACACGCGGAGCTTAAGATTGGCGATTCACCGATCATGCTCGCCGATGCGTATCCTGACATGGGATACAACGGTCCGAAGTCGCTGGGCGGTTCGCCGGTGAGTCTAATGATCTACGTCGAAAACGTCGATACAGTTTTCAACCAGGCTGTGCAGGCGGGGGCTACTGTGAAGGAAGCCGTGTCTGACAAATTCTACGGCGATCGCATAGGCTCATTGATCGATCCTTTCGGTCATGTCTGGCACATATCGACGCATAAAGAAGATGTTTCGATGGAGGAGATGGAAAAACGGGCGAAGGCAGTGAGCGCCGGGTCATCCGGAGCGGGACAATAGAGGATGACTAATCAGGGTAACGCCGCCGCAGACGTCACTTCAGAAATCCTGCAAATTGAACGCGACATCATGTCGGCCATTAAGGGCAAAGACACGGCTGCGCTCGAACCGATGCTGGCGGACGAGTTTGTTTATCGAACGCACTTCGGCGCTGAGGCCGATAAGGCGGCGTTCCTGGAAAGCATCACCTCTTTTCCCGTCGAAATTATTTCCCTGCGTGGCGAAGAACTCAAAGCGAACGTCTATGGCGATACGGCGGTGCTGACCGGCGTGCAACTCGCGGAGGCCCGACCACCCGAAGGAGAAACCGAGGAAAGCGCCGTTGCGTTTACTGACGTTTTTGTGCGACGCGATGGACGGTGGTTGATGGTTCTGGCTTACGGGGTTGAATTGCCGTCTGAGTCTGATGTCAGTCTCGGTGGGCCTGCTTAACTAACTACCAGGACGACAGGAGCTCGCGCAACCTATCCGCAGATTTCGCAGATTACACAGATTAGTGATTTAGGGCATGAGCCAAGCCTGGAATTTACAAGAGACCTCTTCTTGAATCTGTGTAATCTGCGAAATCTGCGGACACGTTCCTGGCGTCTTTTATTGTTTATTAAACCTCAATCTGCTAGAGTCCGCTCACTGCGAAGGGTATCGTTCCTCAGGTCGTTCCTTTAGATAATTCCAAGTCGGAAAGCGAGGCCCCTTTGATCGGCCAGACCATCTCCCACTACCAAATCGACGAGAAAATCGGCGAAGGTGCAATGGGCGAGGTCTATCGCGCACGCGACCTCAAACTCAACCGCGCGGTGGCGCTCAAGTTCATACCGGCAGCGCTGGTTAACGAAGCTCAGCGGCTGAATCGTTTCGAAAGAGAAGCGCAATTGTTGGCGGCGCTCAACCATCCAAATATTGCGGCCATCCATGGTGTCGAAGAATACCAGGGCAAGCCGTTTTTGGTGATGGAGCTAGTCGAAGGCGAAACGCTTGCGGATCATTTGCTGGCAGGAGAACTACCGATTGCAGATGCCTTGCGCCTGGCGTTACAGATTGCCGCTGCCCTCAAGGCCGCTCACAAACAGGGAATCATTCATAGAGACCTCAAACCGGCAAACATCAAAATCACGCCGGACGGCATAATCAAAGTACTGGACTTCGGACTGGCCAAACAGTTCCAGGATACAAGTAAAGAAATTGATTCTGAGGCAGCCACACTCCATGCTCTGACGATGGCCGGCGGCGTCATTGGCACTCCCGCTTACATGGCACCGGAACAGGCCATGGGCCAGGCCGCAGACCGTCGGGCTGACTTCTTTTCCTTCGGTGCCATTCTCTATGAAATGTTGACAGCGCAAAGAGCATTCTCCGGTCCAACCATGCCGGCCATCATGCACGCTGTTCTCTCAACCAATCCTACTTCACCGCGACGATTGCGACCCGCTGTCCCTGTCGAACTGGACGCGGCGGTGATGAAGTCGTTGAATAAGAAAAAGGAACTTCGCCAGCAGGATGCAGATGAGCTCTCTCGGGATCTGGGCCAGATAAATGCGACTCTGACCGCGCAGTCAGTAGCTCTCACGACTTCGCCAGGTCGAGCCCTTCGCAATCTTGCCTGGCGTTTCAAGACCTGGAAGACAGAGCACCAGCGAGCAGCTTTTATCGCCGCGGCCTTAGTGGTCGTCGTAATTGTCGGCGCTGTCGCCGCAGTCGCTCTCAAACGGCGCTTAGTTGCGGTCGCTGGCCCTGGTGCAGCCGCCAGCTTAAAACCTCTTGATGCCAGCGCCAGTACCTACGAACTGTTCCAACAAGGATCGGCTTTTTTGGAACGCTACGACAAAGAGGAAAACCTGAACGGTGCGCTGCAGGACTTTCAAGCCGCACTCGCGAAAGACACGAATTATTCGCCGGCCTACGCCGGACTCGGCCTGGCTTACCTGTTGAAGTATCAAGCGAACCGCGATAAGCAGTTGCTGGATACTGCTTTCGCAAATGCTAAACAGGCCGTGGACCTTAATGGCCAGCTCGCTGATAACCGGGTGAGCATGGGACGGGTGTTGGTCGAAAAGGGAGAGTACGACAAGGCTGAAACAGAGTTGAAGCAGGCGTTGATTGTCGACCCGCTTAATGCTAGTGCTCATCGTGGTCTCGGCGATGTCGAGCGGTTCAGAAAACACTGGCCCGAAGCAGAGGCTCTTTATAAGAAAGCGATAGAACTTCGCCCGAAGGATTGGGACCTGCGCCTTACTCTAGGCAATTTCTATTTTCGTCAATCGCGCTATGCGGAAGCCGAGCAGGCGTTTGCCGAGGTTACGCGTTTGGTGCCGGACTGCTATCTGGGCCACCGGAATCTCGGCGGCGCTTATCACATGCAAGCCCATTTTGCCGAGGCCTCGGCGGAATTTCAAAAAGCGTTGCAGATCAAACCCGCAGCCATCACATATTCGAATCTCGGGACCAGTCTCTTTTTTCAGGGGCTTTACCAGCAGTCGGTTGTGGCCATGGAGAAAGCTGTGGACATGGGAGCGAATAATTCGCAGAACTGGATCAACCTGGGTGACGCCTATCGCTGGACACCCGGCAATGAAAACAAAGCCAAAGACGCCTATCGAACAGCCATAAAAATGATTCGAGACGAGTTGTCAACCAAACCAAATGATGCCGATTTACGAAGCCGGCTCGCTCTCTGCATGGCAAAGATTGGCGAGAAGAAGGAGGCTTTGGCGGAGGCTGCAGCAGTAGAGACGCTCGATAGGACCGCCTCGGTTTTGTCGCGGCAGGTATCAGTTTATGAAATTTGCGGCCAGCGACGACAGGCGCTTGATACTATGGCCGCTGCTCTTAAAGCAGGATATTCGATGGAAGAATTTGGCCGCGATCCGGAGTTGTTGGAACTCAGAAAAGATCCCGGCTTTCTCAAGCTCGCTGCGACGCTTCCGGACCAACCTCATAAATAGAGAGGTGTCGTCCGCATTGTTTACCACCAAGGTGGTTTTCGCTCTCACAGAGAAACCGCCACAACAGAAAGGATGCTCCCATGTCTACAAGTCTTACAAATTACTCCCTCGATGTCGCTTTTTCATCTACCACACGCTCGCTACCAAACAACTCCAGTCAGCCGATTCTGGCCATGGGCTATGGGTTCTCAGAACAGGCACCGGGCGGTACCTGGCAACCGCAGCCCGGGGACATTCTTGGGGTCATAGCCGGCTCCCCGTTTTATTTCACCGCGTTTGACACAGCTCCCGGCAATGGCCAGCCGGTCACGACCTTCGAAGTAGACTTTCCCGCCCTCAATAATCCTTTCCTGGATATAAACAACCAACCGGTAGGGACTGCGGGTTCGATAGTGGTCACTGGCAGCGCCATAGCCAGCCAGAACGGTCAAAGCGCCGGTTGCAACGTGGTCGGCTTCTATTCGATGATCGGTCCTTACTACGCGGAAGCTTCGGCTGTCGGCTCAATAATCGAATGTACTGTCAAGCTTACGCTGCGCAATGGACAGATATTTCAAGTGGATCCTGAAATACAGGTCGAGGGCGGCAGCGTTGAGGTTGGCAAATCGACTTACGCCAAGTAAGTTACGAAACCAGGTTCATCATTGGGTTAGCAAACTGATTGGCGTTCGGAAGGGTCGCGAGAATTGAGGCCCTGGTTAGCTCGCTAGCTCGCAGACGAGCACTTCCAGTTGCAGGCGTGCGCCCTTCGGGCCGCCGCCTGCAAGCGAAGTCTTGATAGCCAGATCCGCAGCCGCGATGAGTTGAATTCCGCGAGCGATTTTGCTTGAATCGCTGCGCTGGAGTGTATTCATAAAAGCGTCACGTTTTGCCGGGGGCCCATAAATGAGTCGATAGACTTCGTCGCGGGCCCCGCGCTTCAACAACTCCTTTGCTAACGCCAGCCGGTGGTAATTTCCGGCAATCAACCCCACGAGCATCACCGGAGCAACATCATCCTCCAATAAACGATGCAGTGTCTCCAAAGCCCGCCGCCGATCGCCGGCAACCAGCTGATCCCCCAGATCGAAATTTGAAAGCTCCCGGGAGCGATCGATCAACTCGTCGACCAGCTCGGTGGTGATTTGTCGTGTCTCAACAGCTGCGGCCGCAAGTTTTTCCAACTCCGAAGCAAGAGTTTGCAGGTTAGTGCCTACCAGCCTGACGATGTCCGTGAGCACCCGGTCGTCGGCGGTAATTTTTAGTTCTTTAAAACGCGTGCGCGCCCAGGCTTTTGCCTCAGCGTCTTTGACTGCTGGAAACTCGACCACTGTGCAGGTTGCCAACAAAGTTTTAGTTAGCGTCTTGCGCTTATCGAGATCATCGGCCAGAAAAATCATCACGGTCGAATCCGCCGGGCGTTCTAAATAACGAATGATGATTTGCTCATCAGTTTCGCGCAGTTTGGCAAAGTCTTTGATTCTTACCACGCGCCGTTCAGACAACATGGGAAGTTGTTCGGCTGCGGCGATTGCCGCCATGGCCGAGTCTGTCAGGAGGCTGAAGGAAGCTTCGTTAAACTCTCGCAGCAGGGTGCCGTTGAGCGCGACGGCGGCGATATTTACGGCAGCCACATCGCGCAAGTAACCTTCGCAACCGACCAGCAAGTAAAGAGGTTGAACGCGGCCGGCGGCGAGAGAGCGATCGAGTTCAAGGCGTGTGAGCGTGCTCATTTCTGGATCTGAACTGCGTTAGTCAAAGTGGAAACAATGCTCTCCGCGAAGTTTCGCGCCATGCGCTGTACGGCTGGATCTTCTTCGTTGAAGAAGTTGCGCGGGTCATTGGCGAATTCATACTCCCCGCGAAAAACGAAATTCTGATTGTCGTAAAGCACGCGGTTCTCCGTTTGATCGCGCACGGTGACGGCAGCTTCGATGGTCACTTCGAAGATTCTGGCCCTGCCGCGGTCATCAAGCAGGACTCCGCCGTAACTGAAACTCTTAATGACTCCTTCGATGACGGCGTCCGCTCCTTCACGGCTGCCCTGGACGCGCAGGCCGCGCCCGCGATGAATCAACTCGTTAACAACAGCCTCAGTGAAACGTGATTCAACCTTGTAACGCAGGGCGTTATTTTGGAATGCCGGTACGGCGATGGTCTTGATGTGCTTGGGAAGTTGGTTTTTGGTTACCGGCTTATAGCATTCGGCAAAGCCGCAGACAAAAAACAGCATAAACAGGAACGCTGATAACCTAATGACTTTTGGCATCGAAGGCATTCAATCCTGAGACGGCAACTAAACTGGAAGATCGCTTTGGATTCTCTCGCACCGGCAAAGCTTAAGCAAGCTTGTGTATGTACGGCCAAGTGATCGTCTGGGACCGCGGGCGCCCTCGCCCGCAAATGAGCGCGAAGCGCGAAAATGTATTGGGAGCAACTTCCGAAAGGCTGCGCGCCTGCGGCGCTTTGCGGGCGGGGGCGCCCGCGGTCCCAGACAATCACTTGAGCAGTATTGACGCCCACCCGCATTTGGAATATTGTCCCGTCCTCGCGAGTCCGAGCCTGACTGCGACTCATTAAAGTTTCTCAACACTCAAACTACCAACACGCCAGAAGGGGAGCTCAGATGGCCAACGACAAGCTCAAGCGCAAGAAGGCAACTGCCGGGAAAGCCGGACGTTCCCAGTCGAAACGTTCGCAGAAGAGCCCAGCGGTGTCTGCAGAACCAGCCGAAGTTGTTTTGTCCTCGGTACCTCGCACAAAAGGGAAGCAGCCTTCCGTTCGTCTGACGAGCCACAAAGCTCGCAGTCGCTGGTTTCAGGCGCGCGCTTCCTGGCCCGTCAGAGAAGCCCCGGTGAACAGACTATTGCGCGAACGCCTCAGAGTTGAGAAATCACTGGCGGTGCCGCGAAACATAATCTCGCAATGGGAGTGTGTGGGACCGACAAACATTGGCGGCCGGATAACCGCGCTGGCCTGTCATCCGAAACACCCGGAGCGCCTCTGGGCCGGCGCGGCCGGAGGTGGCGTTTGGCATAGCAAAGATGGCGGCGAGAACTGGGCGTCGTGCTGGAATGATCAGGATATTTTGAACATCGGTTCGTTGGCCATCGATCCGCGAAATCCCGACACGATTTATTGCGGCACCGGCGAAGCTAACTTGTCGCTCGACTCATATCCGGGTGTCGGACTCTACAACAGCAAAGACGCAGGCCGCACGTGGCAGCTGCTGGCGTCGACAGAGAGAAGCGGCGTTCCCCGCGGCATCGGCGTGATAGCAATCGATCCGTTCAATTCGAAACATTTGCTGATCGGTGGCGTTGGGTTTGGCGAAGTGAGTTACAGCGGCAAGAGCCTCGGCGGCCTCTACACTTCGTTTGATAGCGGCGTAACCTGGGAGCGGGAGACGTTGGTTTCAGATCAGAATTACTGGTGCCACTCGATTGTCTTCCATCCGACGAAAAAAGGCACCATCTTCGCAACGGTCACCGAACAGGGAGCGCGCAGCGGCATCTGGCGGACAACCGATGGCGGCAAGCATTGGGAACACCTGGGTAAAGGACTGCCTCCTCCGGCGCTCTTCGGTCGCACGAGTCTGGCTATTAGTCGCTCAAAGCCCCAGGTAATCTACGCGATTGCTGCGGATGAAAGCAGCGAGAGCAGCGACCTGATGCTGGGTGTCTATCGCAGTCGGAACGGCGGCGACACATGGGAGGACATCAGTGGCACTCATTTCAAAAAAGAAGGACAGATGTCATATGGCAACACCATAGCTGTGCATCCGACCAACTCAAACTATGTAATTTGCGGCGGGGTCGATTTGCATTGCACGAAGGACGGCGGCGACAGTTGGCGAAGGATAACTCAGTGGGATCGTGACCGTGGTCATCCTAAGTATGCTCACTCGGATCATCACGCGGTCCTAATGCCGGCGGCAGTCCCCGGTCTGGTCTACGACGGCAACGACGGTGGCGTAGACCGGAGCGAAGACGGCGGTTCAAACTGGAAGAATTGCAGTAGCGACCTGGTGATAACCATGTTCTACGATCTCGACGTGGCGCCGAGCAACGGAGATGTATTCGGCGGCGGCGCCCAGGACAATGGCACAATAATTACCAAGACCGGGGCGCCTACCAGCTTTTTTCAAATCTATGAAGGCGATGGTGGCTGGATCGTTTTTGATCCCGAAGATCCAAACCATGTCTACTGCTCGGTCTACAATCTCGATATCAGGCGCTTCCACGGAAAGGTTCATAAGAATGTCTCACCTCGAGCTTCAGCTGATGAGCAGGGTTCGGTCTGGATGTGTTTTATTACTATGGATCCGTCAGACCCAAACACAGTGTTCACTGGCTCATATCGAGTCTGGCGAACTACGAACGACGGAGACAACTGGCATGTTGTCTCGCCTTCTCTGGATGGCAGTCCTATCTCGGCAATAGAAATTGCGCCGGACAACTCGAAACTGGTTTATGTGGCGACGGAAAATGGCGGTTTCTTCCGCAGCCGTGATGGCGGCGAGACCTGGAGTCCGAACCTTTCCAGTTCAGTGCTGCCGGGTCACACCATTACGCGTCTTGAGAGTCATCCTGATGACGCCGACCTCGTTTACGCGACCGTCGCAAATTTTGGTCACTCGCATCTTTTTCGCACAAAAGACGGCGGGCTTAGCTGGGAAGACGTAGACTTTGGACAACTTCCAGACGTGCCGCATCATGCGGTGGTCATCAGGAACGACGAGCCTGATAAGGTTTATGTAGCTAACGATGCGGGAGTTTTTGTGCTTGATACGAAGACGAGTCTGTGGATGAACTTAACGAAGAATTTGCCAAACGCGATGGTGGTTGATCTCGTCTACCATGAGAAAGACGGAACACTCAACGCCGCCACCTACGGGCGCAGCATCTGGCGGCTAAAAATGAAGTAGCGCCGAAGGCGCGGCAGCCAGTAGCAACCAGCGCCGAAGGCGCGTCAGCAAGTAGCCCCGGGCGTAAGCCCGGGGATCAGCCGCGATAACTGATCGAGCCCTCGAAGAGGGCGGCACAAAACCAGGTATCCAAACTTCACCGGACCTTTGAACGAAAAAGAAGCGTATCTATCCACCTGTCCGTTTTTGAAACCATTCAGCGCGTCGCTTTAGGTTGTCGTCCGGTTCGCCTTTTTTGTCCTTCACCGCTTCGAGTTCAACTGGTTCAGAACCAGCGTCGTCGTCCTCTTCCTCGTCCTTGGTGCTGGCTTTCGAGGTAGCGTCTTTGCTTTTGGTGCTTACTGCCTTTTTATTTGGAGCATCTTCTTTTGGCATGCACGCATTATAGCAACCGATACGCTCGCCCCCAATTTCGCGGTTGTGCTATTTCTGTTTCCTGGAACGAAAACTGTCACGTTGGGCGGATTATTAATCCTCACGGTCGAGCTGTTGCGACGCTGATAGCATCTATCACTCGAGCGGCTTCAATCGCTACTTTCACATCATGCACGCGGACGATCTGGGCGCCCTTCAAGATGGCGGCGGTCATAGTGGCGAGGCTGCCGTGAAGGCGTTGTTCGACCGGAGCGGAGTTGCCGTTCTCGTCCGCGAGAATGCGGCCGAGGAAAGACTTTCGCGAGGTGCCGATCAGAAGAGGGAAGTCGGGGAAGGTGGCGACGATCTGATCGAGCTTGGCGATTAGTTCAAGGTTCTGGTCCTGGCTCTTACCAAAGCCGATGCCGGGATCGATGACGATTGACTTGCGCTTCACGCCGCGTTGTTCAGCTATTTCTATACTGCTACGCAAACTGCTCTTTACTTCTTCAACAATGTCGGCCACAGGTTCCAGGCCATGAAGCGCGCCAGGTGTGCCGCGCGAATGCATCAGCACCAGACCGGCGCCGGACTTCGCTACCTCATCAGCAATCTCAGGTTCAAAGCGCAACGCAGAGATATCGTTGACTATCGCGGCACCGGCGTCGAGCGCGGCGCGCGCGACCACAGCTTTGGTTGTGTCAACAGAAATGGGAGCATCGAAGCGCTTCGCTAACTCTTGAATAACCGGTAGAACCCGCCCAAGTTCCTCGGCAGCTGACACAATTGCAGCGCCTCCAGGACGAGTTGATTCACCGCCAACGTCGATGATGTCGGCGCCTTCAGCGATCATTTGTTCCGCATGGGCAATCGCCTTATCGAGTGAGAAAAACTCGCCACCATCGCTGAAGCTATCTGGCGTGACGTTCAAGATTCCCATCACCAGAGTGCGTTCGCCGATCGGCAGTTTGCGGCCGCCTGCAATGTGCCATTCGCGCATGTGGCGATGATACCCGAAAAGCAATCCGCAGATTACGCAGATCGGACAGATTACAAAATCCTCCAGCCATGTTGACTAATCAAATCGGCGTAATCTGTGTAATCTGCGGATAAAACAAAAAGGGGAACAGGCATTTGCCCATTCCCCTTTAACTTTGTCGCTGTTCCAAGCCCTCCCTCACGGTCGGGCTACTGCCCCGTTACGCCGGCGCCGGATTGCCTCCGGCGATTGGCGGCAGGAGTGGCTTCATTGGTTTGTTTGGCTCCTTCAGTTGTGGTCGATCGTCGCCGCCGGGATCGGCCACTGGCGTTACCTCGTCCAGCGTCAAGCCCGCGACTATGCGGCGAATCTCAACGCCGTCCAAAGTCTCGCGCTCGAGCAGGCATTCAGCCAACCGCACCATCGTGTCGCGGTTTTCCTCGATGATAGCCTTGGCGCGTTCATACTGAGCGGTGACAATCTTTTTCACTTGCTCGTCGATCTTGATAGCGGTCTCTTCGGAGAAATCGCGATGCTGTGCAATCTCGCGTCCCAGGAATATCTGCTCTTCCTTCTTGCCGAAGGTCAACGGCCCCATCTCCGACATGCCATACTCACAAACCATCGCGCGCGCGAGTTCGGTCGCGCGTTCGATGTCGTTTGAAGCGCCGGTGGTGATGCTGCCAAGGAATGCGTCTTCGGCAATTCGCCCGCCCATCAGGATTGCAATCTGACCCAGCAAATATTCTTCGCTGTAGTTATGGCGATCGCCTTCAGGCAGTTGTTGGGTAACGCCGAGCGCCATGCCACGCGGAATGATGGTGACCTTGTGGACTGGATCAGCGTTAGGAACTTTCAAACCGACTAGCGTGTGACCGGCTTCGTGATAGGCGGTTACCCGCTTCTCTTCGTTTGAGATCACCATGCTCTTGCGCTCCGCACCCATCAACACCTTGTCCTTGGCCAATTCAAAGTCGGCCATCGCGACCAGTTTCTTGTTATAGCGCGCGGCGTTAAGGGCCGCTTCGTTAACAAGGTTGGCGAGATCCGCGCCAGTGAAACCCGGCGTGCCGCGAGCGATCACGCTGATGTCGACATCCTCGCCCAGCGGAATCTTGCGAGTGTGAACCTTCAGAATACCTTCACGTCCACGCACGTCAGGTCGCGAGACAACGACGCGGCGATCAAAGCGTCCCGGCCGGAGCAATGCGGGATCGAGTACGTCCGGACGGTTAGTCGAAGCGATCAGGATGACGCCGTCGTTTGACTCAAAGCCATCCATCTCGACCAGCAACTGATTCAGCGTTTGCTCGCGCTCGTCGTGTCCGCCGCCAAGTCCGGCACCGCGATGACGACCGACCGCATCGATTTCATCGATGAAGATGATGCACGGAGCGTTCTTCTTGCCCTGCTCAAACAGGTCGCGAACGCGCGACGCTCCGACGCCGACGAACATTTCGACGAAGTCGGAACCCGAAATAGAGAAGAAGGGAACATTCGCTTCGCCGGCGATGGCGCGCGCAAGTAATGTCTTGCCTGTTCCCGGCGGGCCCATCATCAGAACGCCCTTGGGAATTCGGCCGCCGAGTTTTTGAAATTTCTGCGGCTCCTTAAGAAATTCAATTATCTCCTGCAGTTCTTCCTTGGCTTCTTCGACGCCGGCGACGTCCTTAAACGTCACGCGTTTCTGTTGATTGTTCAGAAGTTTGGCGCGCGATTTACCAAACGAGAGAGCCTTATTCCCTCCCGACTGCATTTGCCGCAGCATGAAAACCCAGATACCGATAATAAACAGAAGCGGCGCCCAGGTGATTAACATCGGCCAGATATAGCTGCTGCTTCCCGAGTCGTCTTCAAACTTTGCTACCTTAGTTTTACCTTCAGCGGTTTTCTCATTCGCCTTCTTGAACAACTCGTTTTTGATCTGCTCGTTTGTAAGTTGAACTTTATATTCGAGGTTGCGATTGTCGGTTGCAATTGTCTCGTTCTGCCTAACCGTGACTGCGATGATTTCGCCCGCATCGATCTTCTGGTAGAGCGCTTGCAAATCGAGAGCTGTTGCACTCTTGCCAGACGGATTGACGAGCCGGTAAAGCAACACGGCCCCGGCGACGATCAGCAACCAAAAAATTATTTGTCTAGCTGTAGAACTCAATGTCATTAAAGCCTCCGAAACCGATCATACCCTATCAGGACTTCCTTTGTCGCTTCGCCGCTAAAGGGTCGCTAATGCGCAGCAATTGCGGAAGAGGAACTGCTTTGATGCCCACCAGCATTTTGCTGGTTGTGCCGAAACATCCCTTTAGAAACATCTTTGGCGCGGGAGTTCCCGGAAACCAGCGCCCGGTAAAAAGCGAAAACCGCCGGCTTCTGCCTGGCGGTGTCAACCCCAGCGAATTTTAGTGGTCGCCGGGCGCATTTTCAACCCCTTTTTGCTTGATAACTCCAGCATCCCTCGCTTGCGGGTGACCTTCAAGCCGTCAGGTAATTCTGCAATTCGGCCGCCGCGATCACCCTCCAGCAACTTTTCAACTGCAACCAGGTGAACCATTTCAAGCCGCTTGAGATCCCCGCGCGAGCGCAGAATCCATTCCCGTAACGCGCGGCGTCGCACCGCCGCCGGGCTTTGCAACAGAACACTTACGCTGAGCGATGGCACCTTGGTTTCACTATTCTTCGGGTCCACCAGGGCCAGCTCAAGCACGCGGTTGGCCTCGTCCGCAAGTGCCTCCGCGTCTTCATTAAGGAGACTGGCGGTTCGGCTTAGCGCTTCCACCACGCGATTATTGAACGACTTCATTAGCGGCAAGAGTTGTTTGCGAACTCTGACTCGGAAGAAACCTTCGTCTTCGTTCATCTCATCAAGGCGAAAATCAATCTGGCGCAGCCGGCAGTAGTCTTCCGTGTCGCTACGGTGTGCCCAGCCAATCAGCGGACGAACAAGCAGGACGTTTGCGCCGCTCTTGAGTTTCCTGATTGCCGGTGTGCCACTCAAACCTTCGGCGGCACTGCCGCGTAGAAGTCGCATCAAGATTGTTTCCGCCTGATCGTCGAGTGTGTGCGCAGTCAAAACATAGTCGCAGTGCTTCTTCACAGCTGTCTTAAACAAAAACTCGTAACGCGCTGTCCGGGCCGCCTGCTCCAAATTCTCACGTTTCTTCCTCGAACCAGGGGTCGCTTTCAGGCTCGCGCGAGACACGACAACGTCGCAGCCGAGTCCTTTCGCGAGTTCCTTAACCCACAGCGCATCCTTACGGCTTTCGGACCTAAGCCCGTGGTCGAGGTGACCAACGACCAGTTTAAGACGCAGCTTGTCTGTCTTGATCAACTCATCCAGAGCCAGCAAGAGAGCGGTTGAGTCGGCGCCGCCCGAGACGGCAATTACGATGTTTGTTTCTGACGTGGGCAGCTCGAGTCGTCGCCACTGCTCCAGCAGTTGTGCGGCGAAGGCGGAAAGCCTGGGCTTTGTCGATCGGCGCGGTTTGGCGTTATTCATGATCTCGTAACGATGTTCTGGCTCCGGAGGAGACAAATGTTTATAGACTGGGCAGCCACGCAAGTTTTGGCGCTCCAGCGGAGCGCAATGTACTCGTAGATAAATATGCGAACATGACATTTCGCTCCGCTGGAGCGAAGAATCTTATTGACGGCAGTAGTCTATAAACATTCGGTCCCTCCGGGACTCAGCGATTGGTCAGAAAACTTTGCCAGTCAAACAAGAATTTACGGACTTGCTACACGGAGCTTCGACTATACACGCACGAGTAATGGGTTTACTCCAACTTGACATTCGTTGACCTCGCCGCTTCTAATCCACGCATCCCAGGCAGGAAATACGCACTACTTAATAGTTCTCCCGGAAAAATCTTCGCGAGGTTAATGATGAAACTGAGTACATCTCTGAATCGAAGCCTGCTTCTGTGTGCGCTCATCGTGGCGCTTTTGACCTTCCAATCTTTTCCCGTCTCCGCGTTCGACGAAGGCATGTGGACGTTTAATAACGTACCCAGGGAAACCATCAAACAAAAATATGGGTTCGACGTTACCGACGACTGGCTAAAGAAAGTTCAACTCGCCTCAGTGCGCTTTCCCAACGGCTCGGGCTCATTTGTTTCACCTAACGGCCTGGTGCTCACAAATTATCACATTGTGGAAGATGCTGTCGGCGAACTAAGCACCGCGACCAAAGATTATGCCAAGGAAGGTTTTGTCGCTCGCAATCAGTCGGAGGAATTGAAGGCAGAGGGCCTCTCGCTGGATCAGCTCGTCAGCATCGAGGATGTCACCGCTCTGGTAAACAGTACGGTGAAAAGCGACATGTCTGCGACGGAGGCAGCTGCGGCGCGACGCGCGCAAATGACAGCCATTGAAGCCCAATCATTGCAGCAGACGGGTCTGCGTAGCGACGTTGTGACACTCTATCAAGGCGGCCAATACAATCTTTATCGCTACAAGAAATATTCGGACGTTCGGCTCGTCTTTGTGCCTGAGTTTCAGGCGGCATTTTTTGGTGGCGACCCCGACAACTTCAACTTCCCGCGCTTCAACATCGACATGGCCCTGGTTAGAGTTTATGAAAACGACCAGCCCGTGAAAGTTGAGAACTATTTCAAATGGTCGAAGACTGGCGTGAAAAACGGCGAGCTGGTTTTTGTCACTGGCCATCCGGGTTCTACTCAGCGGCTAAACACAGTTGCCCATCTGGAATCGCTGCGCGACGTTACCATTCCGCTATTGATTCGGATGTTGGAATCGCGACGCGGCATGCTGAAAGCCTACATGGCGCAGGGTGAAGAGCAAACGCGCCGCGGCCAAAACGAGCTGAACTCGGTGGAGAATTCCCTGAAGGTATACAAGGGACAAATCGCCGGGCTCAGGGATCCAAAGCTGATGGCCCGGAAGCGCGTCGCTGAACAAGCGTTGCGAAATTCGATCAACGCTGACGCGCGCAAGCAGAAGGAATATGGCGACGCCTGGGACGCGATCGCGAAAGGACGAAGAGATCTCGCGCAGTATGATCGCGACCGGCGGTTCCTTGATCTTGCAGCCGGCTTCAACACCCCGCTGTTCGGATACGCGCGCGCACTAGTGCGGCTTGCTGATGAAAATGAGAAGCCAGACGCGAAACGTTTACCGGAGTATACGAATGCGCGTCGGGCTGCGCTGCTGGGGAGTTTATATTCGACCGCGCCCATCTACGACGACTTCGAAAAGGCCAGGCTCGCCAATTCCCTCGCGTTTATGCAGAGCGAATATGGCGCGAATAACTCGCTGGTAAAGAAAGTGCTGCGGGGGAAAACTCCGGAAGCGCGCGCTGCGGAGTTGATTGAAGGAACGAAACTCAAAGACGTCGAGTATCGCAAGCAGGTTGTCACCGCTGGAGTGAGAATGACTAACAGCGGTGACGATCCGATGATCGAATTGGCGAAGGACGTCGATAAAGAAGCGCGCGCTGTGCGCAAGCGTTATGAGGAGGAAGTGGTGGCGGTCGAACGCGCAAACTACGCGAAGATTGCCCACGCGCTTTTCGAAGACCAGGGGACCAAACTTTATCCTGACGCCACCTTCACGCTGCGGCTTTCCTACGGCGCCGTGAAAGGCTACCGCGAGAATGGCAAGTTTGTTACGCCGTTCACGACGCTGGGTGGTCTCTTCGCGCGTTCAAATCAATATCACCACGCGTTCCCCTACAACCTGCCACCGCGTTGGACGAGCAAGCGTTCAGCACTGAACCTAAGGACGCCGTTCAATTTCGTTTCTACCAACGACATCGTCGGTGGTAACAGCGGTTCGCCGGCGATTAATAAGAACCGCGAGCTGGTCGGCCTGATCTTTGACGGCAACATACAGTCACTGGTCGGAAACTTTGAGTTTGACGAGTCAGTCAATCGGTCAATCTCTGTGGATGCGCGCGGGATGATGGAAGTGCTGCGGAAAGTCTTCGGCGCTAACGCCATCGCGAATGAGTTGATGAAGGGCTAGTTCTGAGATCTGAAATCTGAAATTTGGAATTTGAGTCCCTCTCTGTGAACCTCCGTGTCTCCGTGTCTCTGTGGTGAATAAACGCCAAGCAAGCACTCACCACCGAGACACAGAGAACACGGAGAAGGCACAGAGGTTAAAATCCATTCGCAACCTGGAAACCAAGCCTTGAATAGACCTATTCTTGCTAAGTGGAGACGACGCAAACCGATACTTTGCTCCCGGTAAACCCCCAATTGGACAGCGCACTCCGCGAGGTGAGAGATCTCGTCGCGGGTAGTTCCAGTATCTCCGAAGTCACCCGCCCCTCCGATCCCGCCATACGGCATCTCGTCGCCGAGCAATTGCTGGCAGCCATGTCCGGCCCCGACGCTGCCGAACAGGAGCGAGCCAGAACAATATTCATTACGCACGGGTACCTCGACGAGACCACCAACAGGTTTCGTTGCGCGGACGCTGCCGCGGATCGAGCTGCCGCCGCAAACACGCTCGGAATCGTTGGCAGCCGCCTGGCGACCGCGCACTTAATCGCCGGCATCTTCGATCGTGAACCCGAAGTTTGCCGCGCTGCCGCCGAAGCGCTGGCCCGGATTAGAGACCCCGCCGTGTCAATGGGCCCCTTGAACTTCCTACTCAAGACGCAAAGCGATCCAACAGCGACCGACGTAACGCAAACTGTTAGTTTGCGTGGGGAGTCAACAGAACCGGAATTTGTTGAGACTGAGCGTAGCGTTGAAGATCCCGCGTTTGTGCTGGGTACCGATGCTGCGGATGTACCGGCAGAGATTGTTGCAGGTCTCACCAGCATTCTACCCGAGCAGCGTGTGGAAGCTTTGGCCAAGCTAACGCATTCAGATGCCAAAACTAAGGTTAAGTTGATCGTAGATTATTTTGCTGACGTCTCGCCTGACGTTCGCAACGCCGCCGCGCGTGCGCTCTATGAACTTGACCCGGACCACTCTGCGGAACCATTCGGTCGGGCTATCGAAGAAGGCTCTTCGGAGCAGGGTCGAAACATTGGCGCGGCCCTGGCCGCGTCGGGCGTGGCTGGCAAAGCGATTGAAGATCTGGCGGGCGAGAGTCGCGAGGACGCTTACAATTCCCTGTGCCTGCTGTTTGCTATGGCCAGGACCGGCGAGATTCAGCCGTTGATAAAAGCCATCGAGGGACACCCGAGTGGTGAAGTTCGCCGCGCCGCCGTAAGACTCCTCACCCTCAACGGCCAATCAGAAGTCGCCGCCGAAGCCGCGAAGCGCCGGCTGATGGTGCCCGTGAGATAGTCAGACGAATCATGTCGG
>Ga0070697_100000053_pt1 | contig 88025 bp, 75 predicted proteins | sample KBSK1501metaG_FD_65475 | JGI IMG/M metagenome (GOLD analysis project Ga0070697, IMG submission 65475) | Corn, switchgrass and miscanthus rhizosphere microbial communities from Kellogg Biological Station, Michigan, USA - KBS K1-50-1 metaG | ecosystem: Host-associated > Plants > Roots >...
CGCAACTTTTCCTCCCGGAATTCACAACCCTCGGCCTCAGATACAGTGTTTACCCGATGGAGCCTTACGGATGATCGCCTTTAAGGTCTTTATTATCGAATACTTTGGAGAGGCCCCCCGCTCAGCCCTCAGCATAGGTGACTGTATGAACGGCGTTACCACCCCCACCCTAACCAAGATCGATCAATGGCACGAGCTTTACAAAGCAGCACTCTTTGAAACTGACAAGAAGAAAATTCCCGCTCGTATTGCCGACGCGGAACAGGCAATCGTTGCGCGCGCACGAGAACTGTTCTTCAGTAGCACTGACAATATTGAGGAAGACCAAGCCTTGGATGACGCTCTGTACGCGTTACGAGCCCTGCAGAATTGCCTCAAACGGGATGCCGCCGCCTGAACTCGCGTGGGGGCCAATTTTTTTGCGGGCGTTAGCAACAAAAATCCACCCCTTTTTTCTCGATATCCGATCGTAAAAGGGCCCCGTCCGGACCGTTACTACTCCAGCCGCTAGTCTCTAGGACTTTTTCACAATCTTCACAGCTTCTGCACAATTTCACGCGCCGCGGTCAGACCAAATATAGGGTCAAAGCTATCGGGGAAATCCTGTACTCGCGTACCACGGGAGGGCACTGCGGGCTCCGCTGCCGGTTCGCGCCAGCCCCACCTGGACTGAATCTTACAGGGTGCGGTGCGAGTGGATACTGAAAAGCCGCTCAGAAGACTGGCACATTCCTGTATTTCAGTCTGTGGATTCAGGTTCTAAAGTGCTACCAGTCAGATTCAGAAAGTGAGCCCGACTCGATGGCTACTAGAAATAATTCACATCAAAACACTTCGTCTGCCGCGGATTTGCGGCAGGTCTTTGAAACGGCCGTGGTGGAAATTCACCAGCCAGATCTAATCAAACGCCGTCTCCCTATTGTGCAGCGCCACCGTCAGGCTGCCGCATTGAATTGTCAGGATGGCAGGGAAAAGCGGGCGGTGTCAGAGGCGGCTCAGGCCTTGGCTCAACTGTGGAAGCTTTCACCATTTTCAGCGCGCTAAGGGGGGCTTTTCCATGACTCGAGCACTCGCCTCGTTTCTGCTTCTTTTTTGGATAGTGGGACTCAGCGTGCACCTGACCGGGGTGATCCATCTATTCATGCTGGTCGCCGTCGTGGCGCTGGGCTGCGATCTGCTGAGCAAACCCTCCCAGGGGACAAAGCCCCCGCCGCGGGTAGACGACGATCCTATTCTTTAGGTTCTTTAGGCCTCCGCTTTCAGCCTGCCTAGCGGCGCTTCTTCTTCATACACGCGAGTTCATCGTCAAAATAGTTAAGCACCTTGGCTGCTTTTACCTATAAGCGAAAGGAAAAGCAGGTTGCATGGCGACTTTTCGTCGCCGCACGCCCTGCTTTGGGGCAGTGTTCGAAGACACACTTAATGGAACAAAGTGGTTCAGGCTTGGTACTCGGGCCATGCAGGTATTTCCGCAACGATCTCAGAGAATTCTCTACCCTGTCCGCTGACTTCCAATTACCTGTCAGCGCGCTCGGCGACGAGAGGACGCAGTATCCTCATCGTCGACCTCCTGAGTTCGCTGGGCGCTCTCGGCTTGACGTTCAATCCTTCCGGCCCACGTCCTTAACCTTTGCCTTTAACCTGATCTTTATTCATCACACCTCTCCTCCCACTAAGTTGGCGTTGCTTTGCCGAACAATAAACTCGGGGGCCGGACGGCGGCACGATCTTCGCCCGGCACGCGTCTTTCCTCGAGAATCAGATGCATCAAGGGCTAGCATGTTCTTGCAGCTCTCGATCGGAATTGAACGGATTGATTACAGACTTCGCAAGTTCTCTGCGTCATTGCGGTCTCCTCGATGGTTTTGGATTGCATACGGATTTTCCTATCCTGCCCGGTTATTGTGAGGTTGCGACGTCCCTAAAGTGTTTACTCCCAGTGAGGTAGGCCGACGCCGTTTTTGCGGTGTGCATCCCTATCGATCTAAAAGTAAGGCATTATTCCGGGGAAGAAATATCGGGAAAAGGCTGTGGAAATTGTCGACAACTTATTCACCTGCGAATGATTGACCCGGCCCTGCCGGCGGACGGCAAGTCAGAAAATCTGAACGATCCCGTTGCGTATGGCATACAGCGTTAGATCCGCAACCGAGTGCAGGTCAAGTTTCCGCATGAGATTTGTCCGGTGGGTCTCTGCAGTCTTCACGCTGAGTTTGAGGGCGACTGCTACTTCCTTGCTGGTCTTGCCTTCGGCAAGGAGTTGAATAACTTCCCGCTCTCGCGGGGTCAAAACGGTTTTTGCCGAGGGCTGGCTTTCTCTTTCCTGATGCAGGTACCCGTTCAAAACCATTTGTGTCACCCTGGTCGTGAAGAACGTTCTCCGATGCTGCAAAGCGTCGACAGCGGCGACCAGATCTCGCGCTGCGTCCGATTTGAGTACAAAACCGCGTGCCCCGGCTGCCAAGACTTCGCGCACCACTTGCTCCGCGTCGTGCATAGTTAGAATCAGAATCCTGATCGCCGGGGACATCGCCAGAATCTGTCGTGCCGCGTCCAGGCCGTTCAAATTGGGCATTCCAATGTCGAGAAGAGCGATATCTGGCTTGGAGTTGGTGGCAAGCTCGACCGCTTCACGTCCGTCCTTGGCCTCGGCACATACTTCCCACCCAGGATGACTCTCCAGTAAAGCCCGGATTCCTTGTCTCGCGACTTCGTGGTCGTCAGCGATCAGAATTCGAAGTCCGCTCATGCTTCACCTCATAACCTGAGAGCCGCAATCTTGCGCTCTCAGGCCGCTCTGGATGAAACCGTTCCGTTATTGGCTCCCATTGATCAGCGGCAAGAAGCCAGTATTCAAACACTTACCCGGCGACGAAGCTTAAAAGCACCGAGATTGCCAAATTCTTATGCTTGAGGCGCCGATGCTTAGGTGCGTACTGGAAGCTAAATGGTGTAAGTTTTTCCAGTTTTGTTGTGCCAATCTACGCAGCGGCTCTCGCGAATGGCCGGGCTTCAAGGATTTCTCAATTTCGTGCAAGGGGGAAGAGGGGACCTCATCTTGGCCCTGGCTCCGGGTTGCATGGAATGGCAGATTCTCGGAATTTATCCTTTCGCATTTTTCCATTAGTAACCCGGCAGCCATTCAATTTAGTCCTCAGGTGTTTCCTGTAGTTGCGCGAGGTTATAGCCCGCGTACAAACACTTTATTCTCAGAAATCAAGCGCCTTCAGGGTTCGCCTTTGGGCGCAAAGTGGCATCCAAACATGTCGCATGTTTGAGCATTTTTCATGGGCTCAGTTGCATCACAGCGATTCCGCTCAGTACTAGTCGTCGCTCTCTTTGTTCTGGGCATTCACACGGGGAGCGACAGCTCAAGCCAATCCTTCGGCACCTAGGTCGACACCGCCAGAAGGATCTGCTCCCAATGCCCAGACGCTGCCCGACGCCAGCGCACAGCAACCCGCCGGCCAAGAGTCTGCGGGTCAGCAGAATGCCACTCAGGAGCCCGCGGGCAATGATCCCGGCATGTTCGTGTTCAAAAAGCAGGTGGAAGAAGTAGTGCTCACGCAACCGTGGTCGATGAGAGGCGCCATCTGGTCCCCTCCCTCGATCGGGGCGCTTTCTCTGTCTTCGAGAATGGGGCGCCGCAGGCCATTACTTCATTTCGAAGGGAAGATGTCCCGGTAGCCATGGGAATCGTGATCGATAACTCCGGTTCCATGCGAGGCAAGCGAGATAAAGTCAACCAGTCAGTTTTGAACTTGATTCGCGCCAGCAATCCACAGGATGAAATCTTCGTGGTCAACTTCAGCCAGAATTACTACCTGGACCAGGACTTTACTTCTGACCCGGGATTACTGGAGCGAGCACTGCACCAAGTTTCCATGCAGGGTAGTACAGCGCTCTACGCCGCGATAGTTGCCTCCGCCCGTCCATTTGAAAAACAATCCGCGGCTAGATAAGAAAGTTCTGCTAGTGATTACCGACGGGCAAGACAACATGAGCCAGGAAACTCTCGAAGAGGCGGCGCGTCGGCTGCAACAAGGCAATGGCCCAACTCTTTATGCCATAGGTCTCGTGGGCGGGGATTTGCGCGATCCCGGCCATGAGGCTCTGCAAAGACTCGCTGATGGGTCGGGTGGGTGTGGCGTTTTTTCCGCAAAGCCTGAATGAGGTGGACTCGATTACTCGCACCGTGGCTCACGATATCCAGCCAATACACCCTTGCCTACAAGCCACACAATCAGAATGCGAAACCTGAATTCCAATCGGTGAAGGTAGAGGCGCGCGCCCCAGGTTACGGGCGCCTTACCGTCCGCACTCGGAGCGGATGCTACGGCGCAGGAACTGCCCGCTGACAGTCTCTCGAAGACAACACCCGAGGACTACGCGGCTGGACTGCCCGTGGGGGGAGTCTTGATCTGCGGCGGCATTTCGATTTGGATAATGTTGTTCTTGATGGCGTACACCACCAGATCGCGGATCGAATGAAAACTCAGTTTGCGCATGATGTTGCTGCGATGCGTTTCCACGGTCTTTGTACTGAGGTTCAGCAGGGACGCCACCTCCTTCGAGCTCTTTCCTTCAGCCAGCAGTTGAGTAATTTCGCGTTCGCGCGCGGTCAAGGTCGGCAAGCTCGGCGGTTCACTCTTGGACATCACATGACCTTTGTCCAGAAAACCGGCCAGCACTAAGTCGTTCACTCGCGGCGTGAAGAACATCCGTTTGTGCTGCAAGGCATCAACCGCGGAAACCAAGTCGCGGGCTGCGTCTGATTTCAACACGAACCCGCGGGCGCCCGCGTCCAAGGCTTCACGAATGACCTGATCTGAGTCGGTAATGGTAAGAACGATCACTTTGAAGTTGGGATCATATTGCAACAGCTGCCGAGTCGCATCCAAGCCATTTAGGTTGGGCATGCCGACGTCGAGGATGACAACGTCCGGCTTCAACTGCTTTGCTTTTTCCACGGCTTCGCGACCGTCCGTCGCTTCCCCGACAACTTCCCATCCTTCATGCTTCTGCAGCAGCGCGCACAAACCGCGCCGCACAATTTCATGATCGTCGGCCAGCAAGATTCTTAGCTTCATAACGTCACCCCTGGGATTTCTCGTATCTTCGGCAAGTTGACTTAACATGAATTTACAGAGTCCCGCCGGTGCAACGCCGTAAAAACTCGGTGTTGACTCACGGTCTCGACTGCCTCCAGCAGGTCGCGCGCCGCGTTGGACTTCACGACATAGCCACGCGCTCCTGCATCCAGCGCTTCCCGCATCATCTGCGGTGAATCGTGCTGCGTAACAAACAGAATCTCAAGCTCAGGCGCCTTTTGCCGGAGCACTCGGCATGCTTCCAGACCATTCATCCTGGGCATAGTTATGTCGAGCACCATGACATCAGGATTGAGCTGGTTCACCTTATCAACGGCTTCGAGCCCGTCGGAAGCTTCCCCGATTACTTCCCAGCCGGGACGCCCTTCCAGCAAAGTCCTAAGGCCTTGTCTCACAATAGGATGGTCATCCACCAGTAATATGCGAATGGTCATGATCCGTGTTTGTTTTCAGCGCGTGGGGAGGCTGAATGAATAGACATTCGCCATAGTGGCTTAAGCTTCTTCACCACCCTATCAGAGACTTTGACTCACACCTAGACGAAATGGGATTCTAGGCACCGGATTTGAAGCTAGCATGTTGTTTTTCCTGCCCGAATACAGCGAATCCTGTATTTTAGGGAGAACTTGTAGGACCGGGCGTAAAAGGGGGTAGCGCTGTAGTTTAATCGACGGAACTCATTGCAGGGAAATAAGTTCCCCGGTTGAGCAGGACATCCACGGCTTGCACGATCGAGCCCACGTCCTGCTTGGCGCAAGCTCCCCGGATTCCGGCCTTACGCGCCGCTTCCGCCAGCTGGGTTGAGAGGTGAATGGTAACCATTAAGATGGGAATCTGAGGGAAGAGCTGGGAAATTTGCTGCGCGACGTCGAGCCCGTTCAGGTCTGGCATCTGAAAGTCGAGCAGGATGACGTCCGGGGGAGCGTTTTGTACCCTCTGGATCGCCTCCGCGCCCGTCCGAGCCTCGTCGCACACCTGCCACGCCGTCTGCTGCTCAAGGATCGAGCGGAGGTAACTTCGCACTGCCGGATTGTCGTCCACAACCAGTATCCGAACCAAGCGAAACTCCCTTAATGCATAATGCATTCTGCGACTTGTGGTTCAGGTGACAATACTTTTGGACAGAGCGGAGAGCGTGCAGCCGCGCGTCGCTAAAATCTCGGATAGTTCCGGCCCTCCGAGAATAAGGTCCCCAATCTGGGGTTTCAATCCAGTGAACCCTGTAGCGGAACCGAAACAGTACATATAGCCCACCGTCACCCCAGTCGCCCTGCTATCCGGCTATCCGGAACGCCCGTTTCCTTCACCAGATGCCTTTATCACTACCCGTTATCTTGAATTCCAACGCAGCTGCCGTGGCCAGGCAAGGCAACAGGCTCAGACGCAGTGTGTTCCGCAGTTCCCCGTTCAACATCAAAGGTTTCAGTTCTGTGGGTCGCCGGCACTGCCCAGAGGTCGAAATTACTTGCCGCTTTATCGGCGCGATTGCAATCAGTCACCCAAAAGTCAAGAGCCCCCTGCCCATAGAAGGCGCGCGTGCTGGCTTGCCGCTCTTGCCGATGAAACTGCAACATCTCCTCGGCATCAATCTCCACGTAACCTCCAAGTTCGGCAGCAAAGGCGGTTTCGATGCCTCTTGCCGCATACTCGCTAAGCTTTTGAACCGCCGCGGCCCAAGGCTCATCTGTGATGTGGAGCGTTGCATTGTCCAATGGGCGGCAAAAGGCCGAATGTAGATTCGATGATGCTTCATCCATCAGCACAGAAATAATTTGAACGCCCATGCGGCATAGACGCTCAACCGTACGTTCCAAAACCGATCGACCTAGAATCTCCACACAGGCCAGCGAACCTTCCACCAGAACCGCCTGATCGCCATCGGGGCTCAAGTCCGAACCCGGCCGGTCACAGCTCGCGTGGCGAGGCGTGGAATTCTGTGGTCCGACTACAAGCATTGCGCCTAACGCAGCCAAATGACCCTCTCCATGGGAGATGTTCTTCCTCATTCTGCCGGGGAGACTCTTGCCTTATGCTTTATGCTCCCTTGCCTAGAAACTAGCTTGCATCGTGGGCTTCGATCTCGCGCGGGCTGTCTCATCGATGTTCTCCGTCGCGCGTTTCCGGACGCTTCTCCTTTTCGGAAACAACAAATCGCGCATCTTCAGCTTCGCTTTGTGAAGCTGAGATTTCGAGTTACCGATAGAGCAGTGCAATAGTTGCGCGATCTCGTGATGCTGATAGCCCTCGACCTCGTGTAGGGCGAAGATCTTCCTGCAACCTTCAGGGAGTTCCTGGAGAGCGCGCCGCAGAGCAAGGCGGTCAACAGCGCCGGACAAATGAGGATCGCTCTTGCCGAAGTCGCGTCGAAGAGAAGGCGATTCGGAACTGACTGGCTCGTCCAAAGAAAGGACTGGGGGTGATTTGCGACGACGCAGCTTCATCAGCACCGTATTCACAGCTACCCGATAAAGCCAGGTTGAGAATGCAGCATCACCTCTGAAACTGCTGACACTGCGGAAGACCTGCAAAAACGCCTCTTGGGTCAAGTCCTCCGCCTCGGCCACATCTTTGGTCATCAGCAGGCAGACTGAATACACCCGCTTTTTATGCAGCTGAAAGAGCGTGGCAAAGGCCTGCTCGTCACCGCGCTGCGCTCGCTCCACCAGGCTGAGTTCAGAATCATCCCGGCTACGTTCGTTTTCGCCAGGCATTGCATTGGTTGCTGTCGCAGAAATTACGCAAGTCGCCACTGTAGTCTCCTTACGGTGTAATCGACCGCTTTTTGACTCTCCGTGGTACTCGGAGCATTCCTAGAGAGCTTAAAGAAATGGAAGTGGCTGTCCTATCAGGTCACATCTGTAATTGGGGTCTAAGCTTGCTGTACGCAAAAAGAAGTGAACTATGGAGGCCGTTGGACTGTGTGACATCGTTTTGCAGAGAGGTTGAAAGGCGAAGAAACACGCGAAAATTAACGGCACAAGCCGAACCCGTAACTTAAGCGGGAGATTTTCTTGGTGCACACTCTGCCAAAACTCTCCCCGCCACACCATACAGCGGATCGTGGACTTAAAAGGTGAAATCCCTGTAGGGGAAGAGATGTGGCTGGGTAGTGGAGACTCGCGAATGAAAATCAGTACAGCCGGAGGCCGACCTCGACGCTGATCTGCACATTGACCGGCTTACCATCTTTCATGGCTGGCTGAAAGCGCCATTGTCGTACAGCTTCGATGGTTTTCGTTTCGAGTCCGAAACCAAGCCCGCGGACGACGCGGATATCTCGTGGCTGCCCTTCGGCATCAACAATCAGCCAAAGGATGCAAGTTCCCTGGCTCTTGGTTCGTCGCGCCTCCTCTGTGTATTCGGGATCAGGGGTGGAAATAGGCTGAGGAGCTGAAATGCCGCCACGACTTTAAAAACACCACCACCGATGCCACCGCCGCTTCCCGGACCGACGCCGGCGCCATGACCTACGCCCACCCCACCACCGGAACCGGAACCGATGCCGCCTCCTGACCCAGTTCCATTGGAGGGCGGAGCGGCCGGCAGCACCGCTGCCATGGTTCCGAGGTTGGGAATGTGGTTATCGGCGATGTGTACCTGCGGGGAACTACTGTCGGTTCTGCGGTTAGCCGTGGTTTCTCATTGCGAACAACGGATCTGGGGAGGAGTAATCTGCTGCATCGCCACCTTCGGCAATCTTCCATTAGGCGCAGGCAACGGGTCATGGTCACCGCCACCACCGCCGCCGCTCACTATCTTCTTGTTGGGTTGCAAAGCGTAGGAATCCGGCGAGGTGGTGCAATCAGGGTCACAATCTCACGTTGTGTCGCCTGCTGCACAATTTGATGGCTGAACGTAGCGCCCACAAGAACCAACCCTACGACAACAATATGTACGAGCCGCGAGCCCACCAGCCCGTTCGACCGGTAATTGTTGTATTGACCCCAGATTTCCTCGGTCGCGAACGATTTCTCGAAACGCGAGGAACCACGCGGCGCGAACTCGCGCCTTGATGCCTAACAACGATGATTGGTTTGCATCGGCAAAACGCAAGGTTCGCCAGTTGAGAACTTGCACCGCACAATCATGAACAATCGGCGCGACTTTTCGCGCGACCATCTAAACCTGAAGAATAAGAAGTGGTGGTACGAAGTCTCCACCACCTCTCCACGGAAAAGTGAATCCGATCACCCCCAATTGCCTCAGGCTAAATCCGCCCCGCCAGAAGCAAAACAAGCACAATGACAACCACCAAACCCAGTCCACCGCTTGGGTAGTATCCCCAAGACCGGCTGTAAGGCCACGTCGGTAAAGCCCCGAGCAACAGAAGAACCAAAAGTACCAGCACGATCGTTGACATCGATATGCCTCCGTCCGACTGAACGATTTGCTAATCGGCCCGGCTAGACTGCGTGCCGGGTCGCACAACTCTCGATTCAGAAAGCTTCAGCAACTTTCCAACCTGGATTCCTTTGACGTACCGTTCATGCTCTGTCTCTTATGCTTGACTGGTGTACTTGCTGACCGTCGACAGAAACGCCTCAGTGCCGTGGGGCGGTTCAACCTTCCCCGATAGAATTTCTGAAAAGGGGATGAATTTGCCGTACAGAACGCGGGTCTCGTCTTTATCTTGCGTAACCACCGACCCGTTCAGATCAATGCCGGCAAAAATGCCCCGGGCTCGAGAATAGGTAAGCACTTCTGCTTTCATCTTCCAGTCAGTGTCGGCACCTGCATCGCGTCCCACTGGGCCCGCTGCGGCGGAGGCCTCAGCGCCCAGCTTAAATTTGCTTGCGAGCAAATGCTGCACGCCCTGGTCGTTCATAATTACCATCACCAGATCAACAGCCTGACCGCCGAGCTGTAAACCCCAGCTGCCTCCAGTAATCGTGATTGGCGCGGGAGCGCTCCAACCATTTGGCGTTCGGCATGTTGCGATACCTTTTCCATGACTACCGCCGAACCCAACGGCAATTTTGACCATGTTGGGGATAATGGCCAGGCACTTGGCATCGCTCAATACCTTATTGGGAATGGCCTTGTCCGGTGTTGCCATAACTTCAGTCAAGACCTTGGCCGATGCATCAATTCGCTTTTCGATTTCGGACCTGTCCTTGTCTTCGTCAGCGGACCAGCCCATGGCGGAGAAGAGCAACACGATGGTGCTCAGCACCACGACAAATCTTGGCACTCCGTTGCATCGCTTCATATTGAGACCTTTTTCTGCCCGCTCAACTGAGCAGCGCTATTTCATTTCGTGCGACCATACCCTAACTTTGGGGTTGGGTTGGTTCCATCCGGTTCACCCTGTACCGGCTTGGAGAACTTGCCTGAGGACGGGATGCCGTGGTCAGGCAAGGGTTCAGAGCGGCCAGAATCAGCGGAAGTCCGGTAGGACGAAGCAGACCCAGAACCGGCGGTTTTCCTTAGAGTGCCTTCTGCGGTTATCTAGGGGTTCGCGGGTATTGTGTCCTGCCCGTTTCTCGAACTATTGTGAGTTCCTACTCGACACGACGCCCCCATCAACAGGTGCCGGTCCCACTGGGAGGAATCGGCACCTGCTCCTCTGATTGCTTTGCAATGCACGTAGTCAACATCAATAAAATGCGGCTGGCACTTTACCGGGAGAGGTCGCTTCTTGATTCTTAACCTCTAGCTCATTCACCACCTGTTTCACATTCGGCACTTGAGCGGCAAGCTTCTCGACCGTGGCACGCTGGGACTGAACATTGCGGGATGCCCGCGAAGCCGACAGAGTATCTTCCGCCGACTTCGGATAGTCGAATACCAATGCCGAAACGGTGTTCGAACCAATCATCAGCGCCTGCATGGATACATTGCGTACCAGCGCATGGCGCGAGGAGATGACGTCGTACACCAGAAATGCGCTGCACGTCAGCAACGGAGCTACGGTAGTTACCAGGAGATTCAACCAGGTGAGTTGCTTCGCGATCGGATAGTCTGTGAGCTGCAGCATTGACAACTTAGTGTGAAACAGCTGGCGAACGTGGCTGGAAATATGGCAAAGTGCAGGCTTATCCTTCACTTGGCTAGCGTGGGAATGTCCCTGTTAGCCTGGATGCGGAGAGAAGAACAATTTCCGCAGCGCGACTCTACCCAGGGTCAGGATGCTACATCAGCTGTTTCCAACGGGGTGTCGGACGAAGTACGTTTTGCCGGGAGAATGGCAACAACGCTTGTGCCGTGACCTCCGGATTCAATCTCCAGACTTCCCCCCAACTGCCGGATTCGCTCCCCCATGCCCTGAATGCCCACTCCGACCCTGGGCATCGGCGTTGGCATTCCTTTCCCTTGGTCTCGAATCTCGATCTTGATACTCTGGGCATCGTGAGTAATGCTGATGCTGGCCGTACTGCTCTGTGAATGGCGGTGAATGTTGGTTAGGCACTCTTGCACCATGCGGAAAATAGCGGTTTCGCATTCCGCCGGCAACCGTCCCAAATCCTCTGCCAGATGCAGTTCGACCTCGACCTTGCTTCTTTCCGAGAAGCCCTCTACATACCAGCGCAGAGCTGAGGGCAAGCCCGCCTCGTCCAGCAGCGGAGGGTGCAGCAGATGAGAGATGGTTCGCAGATCTCTTGAAAGCTCGTCCACAAGGCCCAGGCTTTCCTTGACCAGCTTGACCAAATCGGAATCCCGTTTGGCAAGCTCTTCTTCGAGGGGAACCAAGTTCAAGTTCAAGGCGACCAATATCTGGCCCGCGGTATCGTGCAATTCACGAGCGATGCGTCGTCTTTCATCATCCTGCATCCGCAAGAGCCGTCCGGAGAGGGCACGCAGACGTTCCTGCGCACGCTCAAGTTCAGCAGTGCGGTCCGTCACTCGTCGCTCCAACTCTTCGCGGGCCTGTTTTAGGGCCTCTTCGGCTCTCTTTCTTTCACTGACGTCCATGCACACGCCCATCAGTCGTAGTGGACGGCCCGAGGCATCCCGAATGACTTGGCCGCGTGCCTCCATCCAAGCAACGGTTCCGTCTTCTCTCTCTTGGCGATATTCGGTGTGGTACTTTCCGTCGCCGGCCAGCGCACGCTGAATCGCTTCCTGTACCTGGTTCCGATCCTCTTGCCGGATGCATTGCACAAAAGATTCGAAATTTCCCGCAAACGAACCCGCGGATTGCCCGTGAATCCGCTCCATATTCTCGGACCATTGCACTTTGCCCGTAAGGAGATCCCAATTCCAACTACCAAAATTGGCCGCTTCGAGGCTGAACTGCATTCGCTGTTCACTTTCGCGCAATGCCACTTCCACTTGCCGAAGCTGGGTCACATCCCGTGCAGTCTTGGAGGCGCCTACCATCTTTCCAGAAGCATCTTTCACCGGAGAGATGGTTAGCGATACGGTGATTCTTTTCTCGTCTTTCGTGAGCCGCTCAGTTTCAAAGTGCTCAATACGTTCACCCGCCCTCAGCCTTTGCAGTATTTGCGTTTCTTCACTCTGAAGTTCCGGAGGAACGATCAAAGTGATCGACTTTCCCACCACCTCTTCTTCCCTGTAGCCGAATATGCGCTCCGCACTCGCGTTCCAGCTGATGATGATCCCGTTAAAGTCTTTCGAGATAATTGCGTCCTCAGAAGAATCCACGATCGCTGCCAGTCTGGAGCGTATTTCTTCAGCCGTCTTTTGCTCGGTGATATCTATGCACGAGCCAACGTAACCCTCGAACTCGCCTTCATCGCCAATACGGGGGACTCCGTGACTTAGTATCCAGCGAAATTTCCCATCCGCACGGCGCAGACGGTATTCCATTTTGTACGGCTGGCGGGCGTGAAACGAGGACATATAGGTATCGACACTCCGCTGACGATCGTCGGAATGGACTCCTTCCCCCCAGCCATTCCCCAATTCCTGCTCCAAGGTTCGTCCGGTAAAGTCAAGCCAGTGCTTGTTGAAGTACGTCGGAACAGAGTCCGTACCGGAAATCCAAATCATCGCTGGCACTGAATCGGCCATGTTTTGGAACTGCCGGTCTTTCGTCTCTGCATCGGAAGGTTTCGCCAACTGTGGCCGCTCTTTCGGCTGCGGCGCAACTGTGGCGCGATTCGGGACTCCGGGTTCGTTTGTCTGCGATTTCTCCGGGGGCAGATTTGAGCCGATTCCAGGAGGCTGGCGGTCGTGAATCACGGACTCGACCGCCGCCAACAACCGTCGAGATAGTTCGGACTTGGCAACGTAGCCGCGAGCTCCAACCTCCAATGCTCGTTGAGACATGTACGCTGCATCGTGCTGGCTCACCATAAGAATCTTGCTCTGTGGCACTTCTTTGCGAATGACTCGGGCTGCATCCAGTCCGTTGAGGTGAGGCATACTCACATCCAGCAAGATGACATCGGGCTTGAGATGTTTCGATTTCTCAATCGCGTCGAGGCCGTCGACCGCCTCGCCACAGATTTCCCAGTCGGTCTGCAAGTCAAAAAGGGAACGGATACCTTGCCTGACGATTTCGTGGTCGTCGGCGATCAAAATTCGCACTGGTCCGGTGTCTGTCATGTTTGTTTATTCTACCGCCCCGTGCGCCCGCTCTGGCGCGGCATCCTAGGGCATTGCAGAAAATTTGCGACCTGTAGCGTTAGGGAAACTTGAACCAACTTCGAAAGCCCGCCTCAGTCGGAATGAAAAAAAGAAAAAAGAAGACAGCGTCCGAAGACCCATCAATCTTACCTGGCGAGACTATCTGGCAGGCTAAAATTTTCCATACAGTGTTCCCTGTAGGGGACAAATTCACCGACTTGGCGGCGGGGAACAAGTAGTCGGATGCTGTGGGCATGAGCCCGGCCTTTGATCGCCAGAGGACGAATTTGCCGTCGGTGTGATCGAGATTGCTCTCAGTGACTAAGCTGTCCGATAAACACCCCATACGGCTCAAGCCTCAGGATGTCCCCCTGGGCGGCCGACTTTGGAGTCGCCAGCAAACTGTTAGCCGACGAAAACCCATTTTTACGAAGCTCGAAGTCGACCTTCTGAGGGGATGCTGACATGTTCAACGCCACCAGCACCACTTCACCTTTGTAGCTACGCAGATACGAAAATACGTTTTGGTCGCTCTCATTCAACTTCAACGGGGTGTAGCTGCCGTCCAGAAGCGCCCGGTTGGTATGCCGCAGCTTGAGAACCTTCTTGTAGAACTCCAGCACTGAATCCGGCTGTTGCGATTCCGCGGCAACGGTATGAGTCTTGTAAGCCGGAGGAACCGGAAGCCACGGCGTGGCTTTACTGAAGCCCGCGTTCTCACTGCCGTCCCATTGCATGGGGGTGCGTTCTCCGTCACGGCCTTTTTCCCTCGGCCATCCTCGTTGGCCGATGGGATCTTTTACATCTTCTTTTCGCGTGGCAGGAGTCGTCTTCATCCCGATCTCTTCGCCGTAGTACATGATGGGAGTCCCTCGCAGCGTCAAGTAGAGCGCAGCCATCACTTTGGCAATCTGATCATTGTGCTGCCCGTCGCCATAGCGGTCATAGGAGCGCACGATATCGTGGTTGCTGATTACATAGACGGGCCAGCCTCCGGCGCCATCGATCCCTGCGACATGTTCACGAAACACTGGTGCAGAAAACTTCAATTTCGTGAGCATCAGGTCCATGGGCATCTGCAGCTCATTGCTGTGTTCGCCATAATATTGTTTCAACTCGGCAACATCTTTGGTCCAAGTTTCGCCGATCAACACAGCACCGCTTTCGTCAGCAACTTTACGCAGAGCGCGCAGCACGTCATGCACCTCCGGCAGTTTGGTGTTGTACTTGTCCTCCTCGATGGGATCGCCGTAGGCATTATTCCCGGAGCCAGCGATAGGATTATCGTGCAGGCCGGGGTCCTCAAAGAGCGTATCCACCGCGTCCAGCCGGAAGCCGGCCACGCCGCGCTTGTACCACCAGCGGCTCACGTCGAACATCGCGTCCTTGACCGCAGGATTGCGCCAGTTCAGGTCTGGCTGTGCGGCGTAGAAAAAATGGTAGTAATACTGGTTTGTGTTGGGATCGAGGGTCCAGGCGGGCCCCCCAAATGTCGAGACCCAGTTATTTGGCGGCTTGCCTGGTCCCTTGCCGTCGCGCCAGATATACCAGTCGCGTTTTTCTGAGGTGCGCGAGGACTTCGAATTCATGAACCACGTGTGCTGGTCCGAGCTGTGATTGACAACCAAATCCAGGATGACGCGGATGTCCCGCTTCTTGGCGCCGCTCACCAAGTTATCGAAATCTGCCAGCGTCCCATACATGGGATCAATGCTTTCGTAGTCGGACACGTCGTAGCCGAAATCTACCTGCGGTGAGGGAAAACAAGGGGTTATCCAGATGGCATCGACACCGAGATCCTTCAAGTAATCCAGTTTAGAAGTAATGCCTTTCAGGTCGCCCACGCCATCATTGTTGCTGTCGGCGAAACTGCGCGGATAAATTTCGTAGAACACCGCATGCTGCCACCATTGATGGCCTTCCGCATCCACGGCGTCGGCCTTACTTTGAGCGCCCGCGCCAACCGGGGTCATCAAGAGGACGACAAATAGCAACATCAACATCAAGATTTTGTTTCTCATGGGCAATTTTCTCCAGGACAGCGGGGGTACTTAACCAAATGTAATTACTGAATATTTCCGCCAAGCAGTCCGTCTAAATCTTTTCGGGTTTTTTGTGCTCACGCTTCCCTATGGCTTCCCGAAATGAAGGATCACCTTGCGGTGTACATAGGACTCGTCCACGCCTTCCGGAAACTGAATGAGGACTTTGCCGAATGGCCCGGACTTGGTGAACACCGCGCCTTCGACCGAGCTAATCTGCTGAGGATTCCACGCTACAAGTTCATATTGGCGGCCGGGAACACCGGAAAGTTCCACGGTCAATTGGTCACGGGTTACGTTCCAGGACTGGGAAACGACGCGCACGCTGCGGCTTGTGCTCCCCCCTGGTGGAAGATCGTTTGACGTGGCAAGTCCGAAATCATTCTTGATCCGAATCACCAATGAGAGGGAGCCTTCGTGGACCACGAGGCGCAACGGCAAGTGCTGATCCTCCCCGCTCGGCCGCAATTTGAATGGCAGGGGACGCCCATTCATCTCCACCGAAGTCACCTGCGTGCGCAAACTGAAGGCCGGCGAGAACTCGACGAAGCAATCACCAGAACCGGTGCGCTTGATCTCGAGCACAATGCGATCGGTGGTCTTACGATATTGCAAGTCTGCGCTGACCGATCCGACGTGCACATTGCGAATGGCAAACCAAGTCCAGTCGGCAGGTGCATGGGGGGCCAGCGTAATCCGATGGCTCTCCGCGTCCGTTTCCAACCCCAAAAGTCCGCGCAGAATCGGACTGACGACCATGGCTGCCGACCATATCTGATGCGGCGAGGCAGTGGAAAGCGACTCATAATAATCGCCGGAAAGAACTTCGGTGACGTGACCGAGAGATCCATCAAGAGCCAACAACGCGTTGGCGCGCAAATTGGAATAGGCTGGCAGCACGCGATGATAGCGGTACTCTCCGACTGATGCCCATCCCGTAAACAATGGCCAAACCGATCCGAAGTGGTATCCCGAGCCATCGTACTTTGCAGAGCGAGAGGAAATGATGCGCATTCCCCAATCGGTCTGGTGGTCGGCATCGGCGAGTTGGGTAATCATTTCGTTAGCTTGGGTGGCGTCGGGCAAGCCGAACCACATGGGAACCGTCGCGAGCACACTGGGCTCGTTGACGCGCTGGTTATCGCGATCCAGAGCAAACGCATAAATCTTTTTCTCCGGTGACCAGAAGGCTTGATCCAGCGCGGGCTTCTGCCCATTGAATTCTTCTTTAAGTTGCCTGCTCACGTCGCCCTTGCCAGTAAGCCGTGCCAGGTTGGAGAGCGCCGCTAACGACTCCACCCCAAGACCACTCTGATAAAACTCTGTCTTAACCGGCAGCAGCGGGCCCCCTTCCACCCAGCCGTGACCGAACCCGAAGTTCTGCGCAAAACCCTGCGCGTCATAGGTCGAGCGCAGAAACTGGTACGCCCTCCATAGGTTATCCCATTTCTCGCGCGCGAACGCGACATCGCCGCTCTCGACCACGTAGTCGTTCATGGCAATGATAAAAAGCGGAGTCGCGTCAGCCGATGCGTACGGGTAGGGAAAGTCTTTGAACCAGGAAACGAAGTTCGCTCCCTGGGCGATCTCGTGTGGAATCTTGCCATCGTCGCGCTGGTACTTGGTTATGAAGTCGATTGCCGTGCGAGTACCTGCATAGTCCCCCGCGGCATTCAGAGCAAAAGATGTCCAGAACGAATCGCGGCCGAAGAACCAAGCGAAGCCCGGGCGTTGTGAAAAGCCCGAAGTGCGATATCCGGCGACAAGCCCAGCACCCAGATAGGGATTATTTACCAATCCCTGAATCATGCTAACGCGCGACCAGTCGTAAGCCTGCTGCAAAAGCTTGTCCGGCAGTTCGAGGCTCACCGTCCGGCTCAGATAATTGCGGTAGTATTCCCCGGACTCGCGAAGCAATTCTTCGTAGGATTCCCTCAGATGTTGGTAGGTTTTCAGCGCATCATCGCGGCCAGCTACGGAAGCGGCGATCACAAGCTGTTTGCTTTCTTTTCCTTTCTGGGTCACGCTCAAGCGGAAAGAGTTTTCGTCGGAAGAAGAGTAGTTGGTTTGATATGACAGCCGAGCAGCTTCTCCTGTGGGCGAACCCACGAGGGCGGCAAACTTCCTGGTCTCTTCACCGAAGAGGAACGCCCGTTGCTTTTCATCCCAGCTCACATAGGTTCCGCCCAAAGCGGCCGGCCATTCCAACTGGAAGTCGTTGACAAAGCTGGCTTCAACTTCAAGAGGCTGCTCGGTTTCTATGTCGAGCAGAATCACAGCACCGGATTCGTGCACGGGAACAAAAAGCGTTTCGCGCACGCGAAACGAATCACCTGCATAAACAAGGATGGCCACCTCCGGGCGAACCGTCAGCGTGCGGACCAGACTCTCTGCAGGCAGAGCTCGGCCGCCCACGTGAAAAGTCAAACGAAAGTCGCGGAAGATTTTCAGCGGGTACACCCAGGCTTCGAGCTGTCCGGTTTCGTTGCCGAAAAGTCCCGCGCGCGTGCCGACGACGGGAAGAAACTCCCAAGCGCGCACAGGCCGCGACAACTCCAACGTTGGCGTCGGCGGTTGCGCCCTTAGTGGGGGAAGTGAAACGGTCAGCAGCATCAGAACAGAAAAGATCGCCTGGCAGAATGGGCGGGAAGAAAGCAATAGCGGCGCGTCAGTGATGTGACAGCCTCCCGCAATCCGATTTGTAGCTGGAGCGTATTTCCCAGAGCTTGCAAAGTTGCGGTTCACTGAATATAAGAGACAGGGGCGAATTTTAGCATGATTCGACTAAGCGGGTAGCGACCCTTTGTTCCCTTCACGCCGCGTATTTCTAAAGTCTCTCAGCCGCTCGACTCTCGTACTGTCGCTGGAGAACGTGTTCGGCTTGGCCCGTTCCCTCTGGTCGTCGGTGGCTCAGATTGATCAGAAAACAGATCCTAAGCAAGAAGAGCGCCCGCCGAACCCCGATCTTGGCGTTAGCTTCCTGAATGTTGCCCGCGAGTCCGGCCTGAATGCGAAAACAATCTTTGGCGGAGAGCACAAGAACAAGTATCTGCTCGAAACCACGGGTTGCGGCGTTGCCTTCTACGACTACGACAACGACGGTTGGCTCGACATCTTTCTGGTCAATGGCTCCCGGCTCGAAGGTTTTCCCGCAGGAACCGAGCCGACCTCGCATCTGTTCCGCAACAATCGAGACGGTACCTTCACCGACGTGACCGTGAAGGCTGGACTAGTTCGCTCAGGCTGGGGACAAGGGGTCTGCATCGGCGACTACGACAATGATGGCTGGGACGATCTTTTCGTTACCTACTACGGCAAGAATGTTCTGTACCACAACAACGGCAACGGCACTTTCACCGACGTGAGCCAAAAAGCAGGCGTGGCGGGCAAAGGCATGCGCTGGAATACGGGTTGCGCATTTGTGGATTATGACCGCGACGGCCATCTCGATCTCTTCGTCGCGAACTACATTGATCTTGATCTCGCGACCGCACCTGTGCCTGAGTCCGGGCCCTGCTTATACAAAAGCGTGATGGTGGCTTGTGGACCGCCCGGACTACAAGGCGGCAAGAACATTCTCTATCACAACAACCGAGACGGTACCTTTACTGACGTTTCGGAAGCTGCGGGAATCTTCCGAGCAAATGGGACTTACGGCCTTGGGGTTCTGACCGCCGACTTTGATAATGACGGATGGCCCGACATCTACGTGGCCAACGATTCCACTGCCAGCGCTCTCTATCAGAACAAGAAAAACGGCAAGTTTGAGGATGTCGCTATCGAGGCTGGCTGCGCGCTCAGTCCCGATGGCAAGCCCCAGGCCGGCATGGGAGTTTCAGCCGCCGACTACGACTTGGACGGCAATCTGGATATCGTGAAAACAAATTTCGCAGGGGACACCCCGTCGCTTTACCACAATCAAGGCGCGGGCAATTTTGAAGACGACACCTTCACCGCAGGTCTAGGAGCGCACACCCAGTATCTGGGCTGGGGCTGCGGCTTCTTCGATATGGACAACGATGGCTGGCCCGACATCCTGATCTCGAACGGGCACGTGTATCCAGAGGTCGAGCAACTGAAGACCGAGGCTGGGTATCCGCAGCGCAAATTGCTGTACCGCAACCTGCGCAACCGCCATTTCGCAGATGTTTCTCTCGAAGCCGGACTAGGAATCTCAGATCCGGTGGCTGCGCGGGGCTGCGCTTTTGGTGACTTCGACAACGATGGCGACATCGATGTCGTGGTCAACACGGTGAATGACTATCCGCAATTGCTGCGCTGCGACGCGAAGCTGGATAACAACTGGATTAAAGTACGCACCATCGGAACCAAATCAAATCGTAGCGGCATCGGCGCGCGGTTAAAATGCCTGACCCATTCCCCTGGAGAATCCAAGCCGCATCAGCAGATTGACGAAGTACGCAGCGGCGGAAGCTACCTCTCCCAGAACGACCTTCGAGTACACTTCGGCATCGGCAAGGCGGAAAAGGTTGAGGTACTGGAAATCCGCTGGCCGAGTGGCCAAGTCGACACCATCAAAGACATCAAGGCGAATCAATTGATATTCGTCAAAGAAGGCCAAGGCATCACCCGTACCATGCAGTTCTCGAAAGTGTCAAAGTCAGGGAAATAGGCCGCCAGTTGACCTGCGCCGAGCTCCATCAATCAGGCTTTTTCGATTCTGCTGGTATCGCCTCGCCTGAGCCTTCCTTCACCATGTGGATTCGATCCACCGGCAAGTTCACAAATCGCTCCACCATGCCACTGGGCCAGCGAACTTCCACCCAATCGATCTTGGCGGACGCGCCCAAACCAAAGTGAACCCTCATGTCGCTGTTGGAATCGTAGCTGGAACCACTGCGCACCTCGTCCACTAGGAGGCGTGTCCCCGTCTTCAGGCGAATGCGCGCACCAATTCCGTCGCGATTCGATTTGCTTCCCGCGGCGCGGATAGCGATCCAATGGTTGGAACTTCGAAGCTGATTTACCAGCAGGCTGGGCGGAGCGTTCATATTGCTGACGACGGCGGAGATTCTGCCGTCATTCCATAAATCTCCAACCGCCAGCCCGCGCGAAGACGCCGCCGCGGTAATACCCGATCCCGCCGACGAAGAAACATCGCTGAAAGTTCCATCGCCGTTGTTGTGATAAAGAATGCGGGGCTCCTTATAGCTGCTACCCAAATGCTGGCTGTCCACTTCGGGATACACGTGGCCGTTCACCAGGATGAGATCGGGCCAGCCATCGTTATCGAAGTCGAGAAACATCGTTCCCCAGCCCAGATACTGGGTATATAGCCCGAGGCCTGCGGCCGAAGTCGCATCGGTAAAGGTGCCGTCACCGTTGTTGCGGTACAGAGTTGAAGTGTCGTCCGAAAAATTTGTTTTGAAGATGTCCAGGTGGCCATCGCCATTGAAGTCCGCGATCGTGGACCCCATGCCTGCCTGCTCACGCCCATCTTCATTAAAGGCCGCGCCCGCCGTCACGGCGACGTCGGTGAAAGTTCCGTCGTGATGGTTGCGATAAAGAATGCTGGGAGTGCTGTCGCAGGCCACGTAAATGTCCGGCCAGCCATCTTCATCGAAGTCCAACGTGGAAACGCTGAAGGCGTAATGACCGTCGGTGCGATCGATGTGGGCCTTGGTGGTGACATCTTCGAACGTGCCATCGCCACGGTTGTGATAGAGAATGTTCTTCGCTGCGGGCAATCCGCGTGGGCCGCACATCACAGCAACCCCCTTCCAGATGCAGGTTGCCCTCTCGCCCGGTGCCGGAGCCGTGGTCAGATCGAAGTCCACATAGTTAGCCACCATCAGGTCGAGCCGGCCGTCGCGGTCGTAATCGACGAACCCGCAGCCCGTTCCCCACGCCTTACCGCTACCCGCCACTCCAGCTCTCTCCGCCACCTCGGCGAATACTCCTTGTTGGTTGTGGTACAGCCGGTTCTTCCCGTAATACGTGACGTAGAGATCTTCCCATCCGTCATTGTCGTAGTCTCCAACGCAAACTCCCTGGCCCCAACCAGTGGCGGAGAGGCCCGCGATTTCCGTCACGTCGCTAAATGTTCCGTCGTGATTGTTGCGATATAAGTGGTTGCTCGGGCCCTTACCGGACGGAAATCCCTCGAGCTTTGTGCCATTCACGATGAAAATATCGGGCCAGCCATCGTTGTCGTAATCAAAAATCGCAACCCCGGTACCGGTGGTTTCGATGATGTACTTCTTGGTGTCGACGCCGCCAAAGACGTTCTCGATGGTCAGCCCGGCTTTTTCGGCGATGTCGGTAAAGTTGGCGATCGGGCGAGGCGCCGTGATCACTGGAGTTTTGGGGGCTTGTCCGTGACAAAACATAGCGGACAAAAGCAGGACCAGGGCACAGCGCAATCGGGGGATGGGCTGACAGCGGCGGGGAGAAAAGCAAATTGGAGGCATGGTCTAGTTTGAATGTTAGGGTCGCATCCGGCATCGGTCAAGGCAGGCGACAAGATCGGCCACCACTCAATGCGTCGCAAAAACAGTCGGCTAGGGCAGGATCGATGCTTCGGCGACGCCAATGTACTTGTCCGCACCTCCGTAGTACAGCAAATAGCGATCACCCCGGCGTATCATGCCTTCCACAAAAACCACATTCGGAACCTGCCCAACTTTTTCCCACTCCTTATCCACAGCGAAGACAGGCGCATCGCTACGCCAAATCAGCCGCCTCGGATCTTTGAGATCAAAAATCGCAATTCCCGTTCGATAGACCAGTTTGTCGTCGGCGCCGTTGTAAATCAGAACGATCCCTTTTTCTGTCACGATGGGCGCAGGTCCCGGTTCAGCGACGCGGGAATCAAATTGTCCTGGGCGCACGGGCAAAACGGGCAGGTCAGCGGCTTCAGTCCAATGGATCAGGTCGGTGGAATACGCCAGTCCGGCCTGATCCTTGTTGTCGGCACTGGTCCCCAGAAAATACATCCAATATTTCCCGCCGATCGTTTGCGGCACAATCGCCCCTGACTTCGTCCAGCGCACATTCCAACGCCCCTTATACGCTGGCAAGATCACGCCTTTCCGTTCCCAGCGCATGAGGTCTTTCGAGGTCGCGAGTGAACGCTGCGCATCTTTTTTGTTGTAGCCGGTGTAGGTCAGGTAGTAAGTGTCACCGAACTTTACCAGGCGAGGATCCTCGACCCCGCCTTCCTTTTCGTACTCCTCTGTCGGCACAAAAACCGGTTCGGCTCGACGCGAGAAACCAATGCCATCGCTGCTTTCGCCATAGCCGAGGCGCGATGTGCCCTTCCCATCTTGTGCCCGGTAAAGCATGACGATTTTTCCGTCACGCTCAATCACCGCGGGATTAAACGTTCCCGCTGACTCCCATCCGTTCCCGCGCGGAGAAATGATCGGGGTCTCTAAGATTCGACGCCAAACTCCGGACGCCGGGTTTGCGCTATTCTGAGAAGCCAGGGCAACAAACAACGGCAGAACACCGAACCAGGCACTGCTGCGGATGGTTTTGATCATGGCGCCTTTGACTGGAATGTTCTCAGCACACTGTCAAGATTCATTAAAGATCGAAGAGATGCCGGAGCTGAGTGCCAAACCCCAATCCGCCTCGGAAAAAAGGCGCGCTCTTCCGACAAGACTGTCCTTGCTGCGCGCGCTTCGATTCTCCGCCATCTCACTGATTATCGCAATTCTGTCTGCTGTGGCTGTTTGTCAGTCAACGCCGCCAGCCACCACCGGTTCCTCGGAGTATCGGCGCGGCCTCTCCGCCATGCAGAAAGGCGACCTTCCGGCCGCTCGTGCGGCGTTCGAGAAGGCGGTTAAATTAACTCCCCGAAGCGCCGACGCGCAGAACATGCTCGGTCAGGTAATGCTGCAGCAGGGCGACGTTCAAGGAGCCATCCCTCGCTTCCGAACGGTTACCAAGCTCAAGCCGACACTGCCCGTGGCCCATGCCTATTTGGCGCAAGCGTTAGAAAGCAACGGACAGAGGGATGACGCCATCGCCGAGTTTCGTGTGGCCGTCCAGCTGGCACCGAAACAACCGGAGGCTCATCGGGCTCTGGGGCGCGCTCTTAGCGCGCAGCAAAAGACCGAAGAGGCCATCGAAGAATTGAAAGAGGCGGTTCGCCTTGCGCCCCAGCAAGCTGAATTACACGACGAGTTGGGTTCACTATGGGCACAGAAATCGGAGTTCGCGGACGCCGAAGAAGAATTCCGCCAGGCCATAAAAATTGATGCCAAGTATGAGCCTGCATTTTTCCATCTCGGCGTCACACTCTCGAATCTGGGAGAGCAAAAGAAGGCACTGCAGGCCCTTGATCAGGCTCTACAGCTCGACCCCAAGGATGCCGCCGCCTGGTTCTACCGCGGTAAAACACTGGAAGTACAAGATCCAGACGAGACCCTGCGTTCGTATGAACGCGCCACTACCCTCAAGCCTGATCTAGCGGAGCTACAAACGCGCTTGGGAGTCTTGTTACAGCGGCGTGGCGATCCCGAACCTGCCATAGCTGCTTTCAGGAAAGCGGTCGAGCTCACCCCTGAAGATCCCGAGGCCCACAACAATCTGGGCCTGGCATTGCTACAGCACGGCGAGGGCGACGTAGCCATTAAAGAATTTCAAACTGCCATCAAACTTCGCCCGGAAGATGGTGGGTTTCGGCAAAATCTTGGCACTGCGTACCTTCAGAAAGCGGATTTTGACGCCGCGATCCGCGAGTTCCGTGCAGCACTGAAGCTCGACCCGGAAAAAGCCAGCCTGCATTACGATCTGGCTCTCGCCTTAAAGTTGAAGGATGATTTGCCGGCCGCGATCGCCGAGTGGAAAGAATCCCTCCGCCGCGATCCGAAGTTGGCGGACGCTCACTACAGCCTCGGCGTCACCTTGTGGCAATCCGGAGACTTTCCAGCCGCCACCGAACAATTACAACTCGCAATTCAGAACCAGCCAGATTACGCCGAGGCCTACTACACCCTGGGTACAGTCCTGAAGCAAATGGATAAGCTGCCCGATGCCGCCGATGCTCTCCGCCAAGCAATTCGCTTGCAGCCAGATTTCGCCGGTGCCCACACCACGCTGGCTGCGGTTCTTCGCCAACTCGGTGATACCTCAGGTGCAGCCGCTGAAAGCAAAGCGGGGGCCGAAATCAGTAAGCAAAAGACTAACCAGCAGGCAGCCACTTTCGCCACCAACTCCGGGCGCAGGTTGCTGGGGGTCGGGGACCTTGAAGGTGCAATATCGCAGTTTCGTGCCGCGATAGCCGCGATGCCAACCCTCGCATCCGCCCATTACCAACTCGGCCTGGCTTTAACTCAGAAAGGCGAGAAGGAAGAAAGCGCAAAAGAATTTCAGAAAGCAGCGGAGCTGGACCCACGTCTGACGCCGCCGGCACGATGAATCTTGTTCCAGCCTGCTAATGGCCTTGGGTGCGCACGGCCAGCAGATCCGCTTTCACGGGAACCCCGTGTGTAACTTTGACTCGCAGAAGAGCTTCGAAGGGTTTCAGCTCGCCCGGGGTCGAAACACCCAAACGTTGCAACAACTCCGCTAGGGAATCCTGGCGGCAAACATACTCCGCCGCTGCCTGCGTGCCGACAGTGGTGGTTCCCGCCAGGATCAACATCGAACGTGTGGGATCCAATCCTGGCACCAGGCCGACGATCGCGTAATCCTCGATGACCGACTGGCTGGTGGGGCTTGCCAAGAAGGCCTGCGACTCTCCGGCCGCCGGATGCACGTTAATCACCTCCATGTCTCCCATGCGAGGCCCGGAATTCACTCGCTGAAAAACGAATTCCTGCGTTCCTGGGATCTCCAGCAGGGTCAGATTCTCCGCAGGGGAGCCGATGAAGATCAGATCGTTGTTCCTGACATCATCCAGGGAAAACAGTGCCCCGCGCTTCACCCGAAGTTGGCGGTTGAGGAGGCCGAAAACCCGGTCCAGTTCGTGGATCGCCAGGACCTCACCGACCCCGGTGTAATGATCGAGAATCGCCTCGCGCGAATCGGTGGACGGGTTGAAGTAATGCATGTTCGTCTGCGGACGTCCCACAAAGTTGGCGTTGCTGAAAATCACCCACGGCGGCTGTGGAGCGGTCACGAAGCGGTTCCAGAAAATCTGATAGGCGAGTGGAACCGGCTCCTTAACGCTGACGCTTGCTGTAGTCTTAGCCCTAGTCGCCAGCAACGCGGCGCTTCCGACCAGAGACGCCGCCAGCAACACTGAGAGCACAAGCACGCTGATAGCCCAACCCCGGTTCGACGGTTCTACAACGGAGTGCTTCTGTTCTCGCTCCGCATGGCTCGCATCTGCTACGTGCAGCGAAGGAACAGACGCAGTTCGTGTCCGGAAGGAAAGAACATACGATCCTTTCGGCAGCTCCACGATAATCGGATCGTCTATCCCCTCAGTGGCGTAATAGTCGGCCAACTTTACCCGCAGGCGTCCGGCCTGTACTCGTACAGTCGAGTCCGCCTGTGGATCGAAGCCAGCCGACCGGCCAAACACTTCGGTCGCAATCTGATATTCCTTCACCGTCGCAACGTGATGATCGGTGCGGTGATCCGAGGAGCGTTCGGCAAGGTAGCGAAGCAGCTTGCACAGTGACTCAGACCCGCGCAGGCTATGACTATTAGTAAGTCTATCTATTTGTTGGGAGCGTTGATCCCGAGCAACGGCGTGGGTGGGCGTCGAGGCCATTTAACAAGAAAGTAACAGGGTATGTATGTTCTAGCAAGGATAGCACTTTGCACCCGTAACGGTATGAAACCTAGTGAAACTTAACCGGATAGTGGTTTTGCACTAGAACGTGCAGGGTTTTTCTGTGGGTGCCAGTTCAGCGATTTGGGGCAAGCCTGTTTCTTGCGGGTCTTTCTCAGGAGGAAACTGTGATGAAGAAGTTAGTCTTGGCAGTGGTTACGACACTCGGACTCCTTTGTGGCCTCTGGACGCCGACAGCTTCAGCTCAGGCCGTCTACGGCAGCATCATCGGGACAGTAACGGATCCTTCCGGGGCAGCTGTGGCCAATGTAAAGGTCACGGTCACTAGCCAGACCAAGAATATCTCTGTCGAAGCGACCACCAATGAGAGTGGAAATTACTCCGTTACGCACCTGATCCCCGACGTCTACAGCGTGCGGGTCGAGGGTCAAGGCTTCAAGGTCCTCCAGTTCAAAGATATCATCGTCAACGCTGACTCCGCCGCTAACGTCGACGGCCAGTTTCAAGTCGGCTCGACTAGCGAGCAGGTCGAAGTAACCGCTGAAGCCCCGCAGCTGAAGACTGACCGCTCCGACGTGGCAGTCGAATTCAACTCGAAGTACGTCGAGGATCTGCCGATTTTGAATCGAAACTTCACCAGTTTCGAACTGCTGTCTCCAGGTACCCAGAAGCTTTCATGGGGCCACGCCGCCACCGAGAATCCGCAAGGCAGCCAACAGATTTTTGTTCAAGGGCAGCACTTCAGCGGAACGGCGTACGAACTGGACGGTACTGATAACCAAGATCCGATTCTTGGCATTATCGTGGTGAACCCCAATTTGGATGCGGTGACCGAGACCAAGGTCGCGCTCCAGAACTACGACGCCGAATTTGGCAAGGCGGTAGCGGGCGTTGTGACCGCCCAGACGAAGTCGGGCAGCAACGAAATCCATGGCAGCGCATTCTGGTTTCGCCGGTCCGATGCCAACCAGGCGCGCGACCCGTTTACGCAATTTCAACGGGACAAGATCACCGGCCGGTTCATCCCGCGAGCACGTTGGCAGCAGTTCGGTGGATCAATTGGCGGTCCCGTCATCAAGAACAAGCTGTTCTTCTTCGGCGATTATCAGGGGACTCGCCAGACCAGCGGAATAACCAATCAGTTGGCGATTCCAACTGCCCTGGCGCAGAGCACGTGCAACCCCGCGACGAACGCAAGCAGCTCCAGCCCCGGTTTTTGCAATTTGAGCGAGTATCTGGGGACTGGCGGTAACGGTGTAATTTACGATCCGAACACCGGTACGCCGGGCGTGGGCAACGGCGGCCCCCGAGTACAGTTCTGTGGTCCGGCTGGTTGTGCAGCAGAGCCGAATTGGATTCCAATGAACGCCGCCGCAGCCCTGTCAGTGGGTCATCCCGCTACCAGCGTAGTGTCACCGCAGGCGGGAGCTATCATGGCTTTGTTCCCTACCCCCTCAACGCCGGGCATAAGCAACAACTTCCTGGGCTCTGGATCTGGCCCCTTCAGTCAGAATAGCTTCGATACGCGAATTGACTTCGCTGCCAGTTCGACTTTGAATGTTTTCGGGCGGTTCAGCCTCGACTATTTCAGTCTTTCGGGCAAAGGAGTCTTGGGTCCGCTCGGGGGGCCGGGCTCCGGATTGCTCGGTCTGTCGGGCAGTTCGATCACGCATAACTACAGCTTGGCAACCGGCTTCACGAAGACGTTAAGCGCGTCACTGCTCACCGATTTCCGCTTTGGCTGGTTCAAGTACAATCCGCAGACCAAGAAGGCGGACGGCGGTACGCCCATGACCGCGTTCGGAATTCCCAACGCGAACACCAGCGATCCGAAGACCGCTGGCTTGGGCGAATTCCTGCTTGGGGCTGACCCCTCAGTGGGTGAAGGCGGTGCCCCCAACAATGGAGGAACAGAAGCTATCTCGAGCTTCGGGGATGGCCTCGGCGTCGGCCGCTGCAACTGCCCCTTGACTGAGAAGGAAGATCAATTCCAGTTCGTCAACAACTGGACCAAGACAAAAGGCAACCACATCTTCAAATTCGGAGCGGACGTACGCTATGCTAGAAATTTGCGTATTCCCAGCGATAACAACCGCACCGGTGAATACAACTTTAGCCCGCAAGAAACCTCGAATCAGACCTTGCCCGCGAATGTGCCGACCGGCGGCTTGGACTTGGCGTCGTTTCTGCTAGGGGATGTTTCGTCGCTATCGCGCTACGTCACCAATCCAGCCCTGACCAACATCAACAACGCTGCGGAACGGCAGAAACGCTTGTTCTTTTATGGGCAAGACACTTATCGAGTAACCTCGAAGCTGACCGTGAACTACGGCTTACGCTGGGAGATCTATACTCCTGAGTCGGTGCTTGCCAAAGACTACGGAGGGTTCGCAAACATCGTTGACAACAACGGCACCGGCGTCATCCGGGTGGCGGGAGAGGGCTACGGTTTGAACGGTAATGTCAAGAATTCCCTCCACGCTTTCGCGCCACGCCTCGGAATCGCTTATCAGCTCACTCCGAAGACAGTAGTGCGCATGGGATACGGGCGCAGCTACGACATCGGAGTGTTCGGATCGAATTTCGGACACACCGTGACTCAAAACCTCCCGGTGCTCATCAAGCAGAACATTGATGCGGGTTCCTTGACTGCGGGCGCCGCTACCGGGAATGATATTCCAGCCTTTACTCTTGCGCAGGGACCCGTTGCTGCTGTCTTTCCCGCGATCCCATCCAATGGACAAATTACCTTTGCTAGCTTGGGCGGGCAAGACGGGGGAGTGCACATTCGTCCCATCAAGCAAGTTCTTCCGACGCTCGACGCGTGGAACCTTACCGTTCAACGCCAAGTCACCAATACCATTTCAGCTGAAATCGCTTACGTAGGCAATAAAGGGTCCCATGGATTCTCAGGTGACGGCCCGAACTATGATGTGAACCCGTTGTCCATGTTTTTGTACGGGACAAAAGCCAATTCGAGTTTGCGCCGGCCGCTGTGTGATCCTGCTTTCACAGTCGCCCCCGGAACCCCCGGGGTCACTCCCCTTGGTTCCTGCACCCGACTCCCCGATAGTCTAGGCAACTACTACGGCAATGACGCCAGCAGCAGCTACAATGCGTTAGAAATGAAGGTGGACAAGCGCTTCAACCAGGGTCTTCAGTTCATAGCGCACTACACCTACGCTCGCGCCAATGCCTACAATAACAACTACTATGCCATCAGTCATCCGGTTGCATACGGACCCAACGATTTCGTTCGCAATCACGTATTCGTGGTCAACACGGTTTATGAACTGCCATTCGGCAAAGGCAAAGCGTTTCTCAGTAATTCCGGCCGGGTTATGAACTATCTGGTGGGCGGATATCAGTTGACCAACACCACCAACTGGAGCGGCGGCCTGCCGTGGACTCCCAGTACGAGTGAGTGCGGCTCCGAGGAAGACGTAGGCATTTGCCGGCCGAACAAGGGACCTGGCTCGTTCCACACTGGAGTGGGCTCGCTCAATTCTGTCACGCATCAGATAGTCTACTTCACGCCGTTGGCTGATCCGTCCGGGAACTCCCTTTTGGTTAGCGGTCCTTCCAGTGGTTTCGCACTGCCCGGCGTGGGGACGTTGGGCAACATTGGTTACAACTCCTTCCGTGGGCCGCGGGGTTTCTATTCGGATCTGTCGGTAACGAAGAACATTCCCATCGGAGAGCGCGTCAAAGCTCAGTTCCGCATGGATGCGTTTAATGTGTTCAATCACCCCGTATACGCGTTCAGCGGAAATAACGGTGCGAACCCTTGCGTTGACTGCGGGAATTCTGATCCGACCAAGACCAACGGCAAGATAACGGACATTGAAGGTGGAACCAGCATGCGAGCCCTGCAGTTCGCGCTGCGCCTCAACTTCTAGAGTTGGGCGCGTGGCAATCTTTCAGAGGGAGTCCTACGGGATTCCCTCTTTTCGTCTGTCCGGGACGCAAGACACCATAAGGAAATGAATGGCAATCGCGTCGTCATCTTTTGGGCCAGACATACAGGGATATGGGCTAGAAAGAAGAATCAGAGAACGAGTCGAGGTTGGCTGAGCAACTGCAGATGCAGCAGAATTCGCATCCCTAGCCCCTCGCCCAATCTTCTCCATCCAAAAGAGCATGCATTTGCTTTGGGGTCAGGGGAAGCCACTCGCAAAACGCTGGCGTAAGCGCCGCGCCGCCTGCCGCGGCCAAAGCGGTCACGGAATGATCAGTAGCTCGGCAGTGGCATTGGTTATAATTCATGACTAGAAGCACCTCGCTTGCCGAAATTACTGTGTCCCATCGCTGGTCCACTCTTGCCGGTTACCTCCTAGCTGCGATGCTGATCTCGCGCTGCGGAGCGTGGGGGCAGACCCAATTCCCTGGCCGGTCAGCGGCGCGGCTAGCCTACCAGCGCGGACAGCAGGCACTCCAGAAAGGCGGCTCGCGCCGATTTCGAAGAGGTGGTTCGCCGCTCGCCCGCAGATGCTGAGCCGCAGCCCGCCCGGGGCTGGGTCCTGGCACGGCAGGCAGAACTGGATGCCGCGGTTAGTCAGCTCAAGGCCGCACTAGGGCTAAAGGCATGACCTTGCAGACGCCCGGTTGGATCTGGCAGATATTCTCGCGCAGCAGGGGAATCTTGGAAGCGGCTGCTTTCTGCGGGAGACGTGGAGGGTGCCATTGCGCAGTTTCGGGCGGCGATCAAGATGGCCGACCAGTACGCCCCCTCTCACTCCCAGCTGGCTCAAGCTCTGGGACAGCAGGGCAATACTCAGGAAGCCGCGTGGGAACTCGACTGCGCCACCCAGCTTCGTTGGCGTCCCAGGTAGACTTGATGGCTGCGCTGTATTACTTGCACGCCGTTACTCGATGCTCTTGTGCTGTAATTGTCTGGCGAAATTAATGCAACAGTCATTCCCTGGTCGCGGCGTTTGGCTTTTGACGCTCCTCTGGACGTGCAGCGCGCTTGGATGCGGGCAGCAAATTGTAGCAGTGGATCAGCCTTCCGCCCAATCTTCACAAGGGGCCCAGTCTGCGACATTTGATTTCTCCCACGCGCGTGATTTGATGCAGCAGGGCAAGGTCGAAGAGGCGATCACAGAGTTGCATGCTCTCGAAGCCAGTAGTCCAGACTTGAAGGGCCTCGACCTGGAACTCGGGACGGCTTATTACAAGAAGAGCGATTATGTGAAGGCGGTTGGATTCTTGAAGAAAGCAGTGGCCTCCGATCCCAACAATGGCGAGGCGACACAGCTGCTCGGCCTCTCTTACTACTTGAATGGATATCCGGGGCAGGCCATCCCGCTGCTTGAAAAAGTGCAAGCCTGGTTTCCGCGCGCCAACGTCGATGCCTCCTACATTCTCGGCATCTGCTACATCCAGACGAAAGACTATCCAAACGCGCGCAAAGCCTTCGCAAGAATGTTCGATGTGCCGCCCGACTCCGCCGCAAGCTATCTGTTCACCGCTCGCATGTTATTCCGTCAGGAATTTGATCCAATCGCCGAAGAATACGGGCAAAAAGCCGTGACGCTCGATCCCAAACTTCCTTTGGCCCACTTCCTGTTAGGTGAGTTGTATCTCTACAAGTCACGAATTCCCGAAGCCGTTGCGGAATTCCAGAAAGAACTTGCCATCAATCCCGGCGATGCTGCCACGTATTACAAGCTGGCCGACGCCTATTCCCGCATTCAGAAGTTCGAAGACGCCGAGAGGCTTCTACAGCGCTCTATCTGGCTCGATGCCACTTCTACCGGCCCTTTCATCCTGATGGGCAAAGTGTTGGCGAAAAAGGGCGAGTTCCAGTTGGCTGTCCGAGCGCTGCAGAAAGCGGCGACGATGGACCCAAATAATGCCATGACTCACCACCTTCTCGGCCAGGCTTATCGCGACATGGGCAAGAAAGAAGAAGCCGAAACTGAACTGAAATTGGCCGAGCAGCTGCAAACGCAACCAGATTCGCGGCCGTGAACGGAGCCAAGCCGGACTAACTAAGAATAGGATGGGCCGGCTTCAAAGTCTCCCAACATGATGAAAGCCGAACCCTTCAAGATCGTCGGCCTCGGGGAGCTGCTCTGGGATTTGCTGCCGGCGGGAAAGCAACTTGGCGGTGCACCTGCCAATTTCGCCTACATCACCACACTGTTAGGCGACGAAGGGATCGCCGCCAGCTGCGTGGGTAGCGATGACCTCGGAGACCAAGCCATCCGGCGGCTGAAACAGCTCGGAGTTTCTACTACTTTCATCCAGCGCGACACCTATCACCCGACCGGCAAGGTGAAGGTAAAAGTGGACAGCACCGGGCAGCCAAGCTTTGAAATCTGTGTCCCGGTTGCCTGGGACTTTCTCGAATGGACGGCTCAGTGGCAGACGCTGGCCGAACAAGCGGATGCGGTCTGCTTCGGATCGCTGGCGCAGCGCTCCGCCGTCAGCCGATCCACCATTTGTCGCTTTCTGGATGCGACACGCGCACAGGCGTTGCGGGTTTTCGACGTCAATCTGAGGCAGAATTTCTACACCAAGGAAATTCTCTCAAACTCGATGCAGCGTGCGAGGATCGCTAAGCTAAATCACGACGAAGTGCCGCGAGTCATGCAATTGTTAGGGTTTGAGCCTCACGACATCGAAGCCTCAGCCCAGCGACTGCTTTCGCTCTATGACCTCGAACTGGTTTGCGTCACCCGAGGACCGGCCGGTAGCCTGCTGGTCGGGAGAGACGCTTGCTGCCAGCATCCAGGTTTTCCCGTTAAGGTCGCAGACACGATCGGGGCTGGAGACGCGTTTACCGCCGCCTTGGTCCATGAATTTCTTCGTCGATCATCGCTTGAACACATGAATGCTGTTGCTAATCGAATTGGCGCGTGGGTCGCGAGTGAAGCTGGGGCCATGCCGGTTTTGAAGCCAGGCGGAACGGAAGAAATGCTGTCCGAAATTAGTTAGCTGAACACTGAAAAAATGTTTCGCCAGGTTTTACTTCGCAGGCGTCGACAGTGGTTGGTTCTGTTCTCTCTCCAAACGCTCGACCATTTCTTTCGGCAGTCCGTGCAGCAGTTCGATAAATGCGGCATTCGTCCAGCCGAAGCCGACCACATTCATCTGATAGCCCAGTTCCACATGGGCTTCGGAAGAGCGCGTGACCACGTTGTACTTCTCCCGAATGTTGCCGTCACGCCGGAAGTTCTCCGCCACCATCGACAGAAATTCATACGACACACGATCCGCATCGGCGTTGTAGCCGTAACGGCGCAGGCCGTCGATGGCCAACATCTCGATGTTTCCCCAACCATAGGGCAAGTCCCATTGCGCCCCGGTATCCTCCGTGCTCATGGGCAGACCGCCCGGCTGCTCAAAACCCTTCAGATTGCTGACAACCGCTTTCGCCTGCTCGGGTGTGGCCAGCCCCGCCCAAAGCGGATAGAACATGGTTGCGTATTCATACGAAGATTTTTGCAGGGTCTGAAAGTTGAGGTCGGTGAAGAATCCGCGCTCGCCACTCCAGAGGTAGTGAGTGATCAATCTCTTGCGCTCCTCTGCCCGCTTTGCCCATCTTTCAGCGTCGGCCCGGTGACCAAGCCACTTGCTGATCTGCTCCATGTCTTTCTCAGTTTTATAGAGCAGGCTGTTCAGGCAGTCGGGAGCGTAGTGGTGAGTCGCTGAACCAAAGGGACCGAAGCGAAAGCTAACATCAAATCCCGACTCCCGCATGGAGCGGTCACCCTTGTAATAATCGGAGCTGAGTTTGAACTCGCGGTGTTTTTCGCATTCCGGCTGCGCCATAGTGCGCGAAACATCGCACACCTCGAGTGAATAGCTTGCGCCAGCCACCAGCTGCGTCTGCCCCGGTTTGCTTGCAACGATGTAATCCTCGGCTTGCGACCGATTCAGCAAGAAGTACATCGCCACCTTACGGTAAAAACCGCTCTCATCCTGAACCGCCTCGGCCGGTGGTCCCTCGCCGAAATCGTAGTAACGCGACAACCCGGTTTGCCCCGCCAGATGCGGCTCGTGCGTCCACATCGCATAATCTTTCTCCAGGTCCGCATAGGCTTTCGCCAGCCAGGCGGTGTCGGTGTGGCCGCCTTTCTGCATGGCATCATAGACCTCGACGAACATCGAGCTCAGAAAGGGAGGCTGGGAGCGAGTCAGATAGTAAGTTCGGTTGGCGTTGAGCATCGCGCCGTAATGCTCGATCTCAAAAAAGAAATTATCCACCATGCCCCGGGCCAGCTCTACGCGCCCTTCACGCAGCAGGCCACGAATAATAAAGTAGCTATCCCAGCCATACATTTCATTGAAGCGGCCTCCTGGAACTACGTACTTGTGCTCCAAATAAAGCAGCCCGTGCGGCTGAATCTTGCCGCTATCGATTTCCCCCAAATGATGGATTTCCATCGGTAGATGCTCGATTCGTACCTTGCATTCGGTCGAAAGCTTTTGCACGGCTGCCGGGGCCTCGAAATTGGCAGGCAGGTATAACACGGGAGGCGCTTTGATCTTAGGATCGACAATGCTTTGGCAGTCAGTCATCGACCGCGTCAGCGTGTCCCACGCCGAGGAAATATATTGCAAGATGGGCTTGAGGCCCGCATCTTGCGACGGCTTCGCCGAGCCCGCGGCGTGCGTCTGATCAACTGCACACAGGCAAACAGTGATTACGGTCACTGAGCGAATGCGTGAGAACACAAACCGGCGAAGTAACTTCAAACGGTGGTGATTCATGGTTTGGGAAAAAAGAGGCTCAGTCATCTTAAACCCCGTGCCCAAAGCGGTTCAAAATGAATTCTTCCTGCTCGAACCTTCCTGGTTACAGCATTGCGCATTCGGAATTATTGTGCCGATAGTTTATTCTGTGTGCTTTGGTTTCTACCCGTCGGAGGGGGCACGTGATCCGATTCCATGGGGTCCTAGAGGGGGTGGTTTGCATCTTCGCTTTCTTGTCCGCAGTTCCTGGCAGCGCACAGCAAATTCCCGAGAACACGTATCAAGACCTGAGGTGGCGCATGATCGGGCCCTTTCGCGGTGGACGCACTCGCGCCGCGGCTGGAGTTCCGAACCAGCCCAACTTGTTCTACGTCGGCCAGGTAAACGGAGGTGTCTGGAAGTCGGATGACTACGGCCGGACATGGGAACCGATCTTCGATAACCAGCCCACGCAGTCCATAGGCGCCATCGCAGTTGCCCCTTCCGACGCCAATATCATTTATGTAGCCAGCGGCGAAGGACTGCACCGTCCGGACCTTTCTGTCGGCGATGGAATCTATAAGTCCACGGATGCCGGCAAGACCTGGACTCACCTCGGCCTGCGCGACGGCCAGCAGATTCCCGCGCTAGCCGTTGACCCGCGTGATCCAAACCGCATATTTGCCGCTGTGCTTGGCCATCCCTACGGGCCTAGCGAAGAGCGTGGCATTTTCCGTTCCAGCGATGGCGGTCAAACCTGGCAAAAACTGATTTACAAGAACGAGAACACCGGCGGCTGGGATGTAGAAATCGATCCGTCAAATCCGGAAGTTGTTTATGCCTCGCTCTGGGAAGCGCGTGAGGGTCCTTGGGAGGACAATAACGTGTTCCAAGGAACGGCGGGCGGGCTTTTCAAATCGACTGACGGAGGTAATACGTGGCATGCACTCACCAAAGGCCTGCCTACTGATCTCTCGCAAATTTATGTAGCCATCGCTCCCAGCGATGCGCATCGCCTCTACGCAACCTTAGCAACCGGCGCTGGCACCCTTGGAGTTTACCGGTCCGAGGATTCCGGCGAGAGTTGGGCGCGCGTGACCGATGATCCCCGCCCCGCAGGGCGCATCGGCGGTGGCGATCTTCCCGTTCCCAAGGTGGACCCTAAGAATCCCGACATCGTTTACAGCGCGAGCACTGTGACCATGAAGTCCACTGATGGCGGCAAGACCTGGACCAGCTTCCGGGGCGCACCGGGGGGTGACGACTATCAAAACCTATGGATCAACCCCAATCATCCCAACATCATTCTTCTGGTCAGCGATCAAGGAGCTCTTGTGACGGTGAACGGCGGGTCGACGTGGAGTTCCTGGTATAACCAGCCCACGGCGCAGATCTATCACGTCGCAGTCACCAATACTTTCCCTTATCGCGTTTGCGGAGGACAGCAGGAGAGTGGCTCTGTCTGCATCTCCAGTCGCGGCAACGACGGAGAGATTACATTTCGCGATTGGCATCCGGTCGGTGTCATTGAATATGGATATGTCGCGCCCGATCCGCTGGACCCTGACGTGATCTACGGAGGCGGCCGGAGCGAAGTCTCTAAGTTCCATTGGTCAACGGGCCAGGTGCAGAACGTCACACCCATCCCGGTGCGCGATGCCAAGTACCGCGCAGATCGGACCGAGCCCCTGATCTTCTCTCCGCTGGATCCGCGTACGCTTTACTACGCCACCAATTTTCTGTTCAAGACCACGGATGGCGGAAATTCCTGGCAACCCATCAGCTCCGACCTGACTCGCGAAAACCCAGGCGCTCCCGCCAGCGTAGGCACTCTCATCCCCAAGGGCGCCGACAAACAACGGGGCGTCATTTATGCGCTCAGCCCGTCATTTAAGAGACCTGACACTCTGTGGGCAGGCACCGACGACGGTTTGATCTGGCTGACCAGCGATGGCGGAAAGAAATGGAACGATGTTACCCCGCCGGAGCTGACACCCTGGAGCAAGGTTACCCAGATCACAGCATCGCACTTCGATGACGACTCCGCCTATGCCGCGGTGAGCCGATTCCGCATCGATGACACCCGACCCTATATCTACCGCACCCACGACAGTGGCAAAACGTGGAAGCTAATTACCGCCGGGCTTCCGGACGTTGGCCCGGTGGATACTGTGCGAGAAGATCCGATGCGCAAGGGCCTGCTGTTTGCCGGTACGGAGAATGGAGTTTGGGTCTCGTTCAATGATGGGGATCACTGGCAGTCTTTGCAGTTGAATTTGCCACACAGCTCGATGCGCGATCTGTGGATCAATGAAAGCGATCTCATCGTGGCGACTCATGGGCGCTCGTTTTGGATTCTGGACGACATCAGTCCGCTGCGGGAGCTTACCGGATCGTCGGCGCGATCCGAAGGCTACCTGTTCAAGCCGGCACCTGCTTATCGGGTGCAGCGCGATACCAACACAGACACGCCCCTTCCGCCGGATGAGCCCGCAGCTCAGAACCCTCCGGATGGCGCCATCATCGACTATTATCTGGCGCGCGCGTCTTCCGCCCCGGTCACGCTGGAAATCCTCGATGCTGAGGGCAAAGTTGTACGCCGTTTCTCGAGCGCGGATAAGCCGGAAGTTACAGAAGAAGAGTTGACAAAACAATTAATTCCTCGCTACTGGATACGCACGCCCAAACTGCTTGCAATCGATGCCGGCATGCACCGCTGGGTCTGGGACCTCCACTATCCCCCTCCGGTTTCCACGAGACATGAATATCCGATTGCCGCAACTCCTCACGACACCCCCCGGATGCCGCTCGGCCCAACCGCTTTGCCAGGACACTATAACGTGCGCCTTACCGTGAATGGGATAACCTACTCGGCTCCGCTTATTGTAAAGATGGATCCTCGAGTGAAAACCTCGGCTGTGGGACTCGAAAGGAAATTTCAGTTTGAAATGCGTTTGGCTTCACTCATGAGTCAGACTTCGGAAGCCGTCGTGCAAGCTGGCTCGATTCGTGAACGGCTGCAAAAGATGAACGAGCAGCATGGGAATGCAGTTAGCGATTCGATTCAAGCATTTCAGAAAAAACTCGGCGCCATCCTCGGCGCTACGGCAGGTTTCTTCGCCCCGCCGTCCGCCGAACTAACTCTTGCACGCGTCAACGGCGAAGTCGGCACAGTGTATGGCCAGGTGTGGCAAGTCGACGCGGAGCCCACTGCATCACAACTTCAGGCTGCCACCGCCGTTGAGCGCGATTCATCGGACGTGCTTAGACGCTGGGACGCATTTAAGAGCACTGACCTACCTGCTTTTAATCGTGAACTCCGTGGCGCGAGCTTGCCGGAAGTGCGTTTGGAATCTGACGTCCGCAAGGACGAAGCCGTATCAGATGAAGAATGATTGTGCTGCGTGAGTTTCGCCCCAAGCCATTGCTCAAAGACTAAATGTTCGAGAGATTGATCTCACTCGAGAAGCTGCGCTTCTTCGCTGCGTTCGATTGCAAGATTTTGCAACGTCGACCAGGCCGGGGATGCAGTTTCTTGTGACCCTCCTTTGACTTTTGTGATTCCGAAAAATAGTTCGTGAAAGTTGTGTAACCACGGCTGAGGCTTCGTTAACCCGATGTATAATTCGTCGGCTTTCGGAGCTTCCCGATCGGAAAGTTCCTGGAGCAAATCCCGTCTGTGGTTGTGATTTTGAAGATCCGCATCAGAAGCCACGTTTCGAGGAATCCGGAAAAATGCAAGGTCAAAATATGAAATTTGTAATCCGAGCGCTGGGAATCGCGCTGCTCAGTTTCGGTTGCTGGTCTGTGGTTGCCAGCGCACAAACACCATTCACCGCTGGAACCTGGACCAAGATCAGAAACGTTCCTCCGGCTGGCGTAGGGCATATCCAACTGCTCACGGATGGCTCCGTTCTGGCGCTCAACTCCGGTTGCTCCGCCACGGGTATCTGGTACCGGCTCGTCCCCGACCGCACAGGTAGCTACGTCCACGGGACCTGGCACTCAGTCGGCGCTTTGCCCAGCGGGTATAACCCTCTTTACTTCGCTTCCGCTGTTCTGCCCAATGGGAAGTTCATTGTTATGGGCGGTGAATACAATGCATGCAATAAGGAGTGGACAACGTTGGGCGCCCTTTATACACCGAGTTCCAACACCTGGGTCCCCATAACCGCACCGCCCGGTTGGACCACAATCGGCGATGCTCAAGGCGTGGTACTGCCCAACGGCAAATTCATGTTGGCAAATTGCTGTACCACGGATGAAGCGCTCCTTTCGCTCTCCGGCACCACCGCAACCTGGACTCCTACCGGTACGGGCAAAGCCGACATCAATGACGAAGAAGGATGGACTTTGCTTCCCAACGGGAAAGTATTGACCGTGGATGCCAACAACGGAGCGAGTCCGTCGACCTCGGAAATCTATACCCCGTCCACCGGAGCTTGGACGGCTGGACCCACAGTGGGTGTACAACTCGAAGATCCCTCGTCGCACGAACTTGGGCCGGCGGTTCTGCGTCCTGACGGCACTGTGTTCTACGCAGGCGCCACCACTAACAATGCCATCTACCACTCCAGCACGAACACCTGGACCACGGCGCCCAGCTTTGGCGGCTCCCTCGATATCGCCGATGGGCCGGGCTCGCTCCTGCCTGACGGCAACGTCCTTCTTGACACCAGCCCGGGAGTTTTCGGCACCGGCACTAAGTTTTTCGAGTGGGATGGCACCGCCCTCCACGCCGTGCCGGGGCCACCGAATGCCGCCGTTGATAGCTCGTACTATGGCAACATGGGCGTGCTCCCTACGGGCCAGATCCTCTTCACCGACTTCTCATCGGATGTCGAGGTCTACACGCCTAGGGGAAGCGCTTGCTCCGGTTGTGCTCCTGCCATCACCTCCGTGGCTAGTCGCCTGACCCATGGCACGCACAACAATGTCATCACCGGCAGACAGTTCAGTGGCAAGTCGCAAGGCGCCGCCTACGGGGACGATAACCAAAACGCCACCAACTTCCCGCTGGTACGGATCACGGATTCTACCGGGAAAGTGGTCTATTGCCGGACGCATAACTTCAACTCGGGCGTATCGACGGGAACAAGAGTTGTGTCCGCACAGTTCGACATTCCGTGCACCATCGCCCTGGGTGCCGGCTCACTCCAGGTCGTAACCAACGGTATTGCTTCCGCCGCTGTCGCTGTGAACATTATTTAAGTCGCTACCATAGCATCGCGCCGCGATCTTTAATCCGGAGATTGCGGCATTTTGCTTCCCCCGGCATTGTTGAGTAATGGAATTCCGTGAACAAGCGTGCTTCTACCGGGGGAATCTAAGGATGAATTCGCCAAGCCGTTGACCGTGATTCTATTTGGGAGCTGTGAGGATGGTTTGCTTCGGGTCTAATAAGATCTTACGTGTTCCGGCAGGCGCGGATAGATGAAACGAAGATTCCGTTCCATCAGCAAATACTCGGCCGATGAATACAGACGCGTTGCCTGACACCACTGCATAGATGGGAACTGACGTGACTAAATCTTCGGACGCATTTTTTTGCAAGATAGTCCCGCTCACCATGGTGGCATTTCCCCTTGGCGTAAACTTGACCGATTCTAATTGCAGCTTCGGAAGGGCTGTGCCGTTGATCCAACCCTGCAAGAACCAGTCCAGCGACGCTTTGCCCTCGTAGCGCAGTGCTGGCGGAAGATCCTCCGCGAAAACCTCCAGCAGCTCACGGGTGCTGACCGCCTTGCCTTCAAAACGCTGACGAAGCTTGCGTAGGGCCAGCACGAAAGGCTCTTCCGCGTTGTTGCGGCCATGTTTGCCCCTGCCAGGACCCTGCGCGGCAAGGTCCAGCAGCATCGAACGAAGCATGTGAAACAGCCACGTGCCGCGCCCATAACTGATCGCTGCATATCCTTCCGGAGCGTGAGACGACAGCAGCCGCACTCCCAAGGTTACCGGCCCGGCATCTTTCGGAAGCTCCCCATTTTTATTCTCGACCAACTCTTGCCTGTATCTTTCCATGATCTGATGGAAAGCCACTGGATTTTTTTCTTGTAACATCATCAGCGAGCTGTAATTAGCCAACCCCTCGGAGATCCACTGATCGCGATAACTCTTCCACGTGACCAGATCGCCCCACCATTGGTGTGCTGTCTCGTGCGCCGGAACTTGTTGAGCCAAAATACTTGTTGAGTAATCCATGTGGAGGTCAGCGCGCTCTTGTTCGCTAAGAAAAGCGTAGGAAGAAAGAAACACTAGCCCAGGCCAGCCCTGGCTTTCAGGTCCCGGCATCTGGGTGAGGGCAAGGTGGCTGTAGGGAAACGGACCGAAGCGACGGGAATAAAACTGCAGCGCCTGCGCCGTCGCTTCCGCTACATGCAGCGCATTGCGGGCGGGCGACGGCGGGACCGGCACCACTATTTCTTGCGGCCTTTTCAGTTCGCCGGATACCGCGGGATCAGGCTCAATAATTTGTAGCGGAGCCTTGGGAAATTCTCTTTCTACCCCTGGGGCTGCATAGCTTTCCACCGTGACGTTTCCAGCCTGGGCCGTGGCGCGGGTATACCTTCCAAGATTGAATCCGGCCACCGGGATCGGCCGTTCTGAAATCCAACGAGCCGTCTGTTCGTCCGGTATGCTCGGCATTGTTCCCGCTGGCGGCAAATCGCCAGGTCGGATTGAGGTTGTCATTGGCTTACCCGTCGCGAGCAGCGTCCAGCCGCGCGGGTAATGAAACTTGAGATCGAAATCGGCCATGGCCAGCCCCCGATTGGGATACCAGGTGCCGCGCGCACCTACATAGAGTAAGCCGTTACCGGCTTCGGCAAGAACTTCTCCTCCGTAAACAAACCGGAGTTCGATTTTTTGCCCTGCTCGTGTCGGTTCCGGCAAAATCACGACCACCAAATCGTTTCCGCGGCGCGAGATTTGTGTTCCCTCAATCGATGGGTTGTGGATGAATTCCACCGGCTGTCCATCCGCCTCCACGACCTGCAGCTGCAAAAAGCGGGATAACTCGAATATCAGCGCCCGTACTCCGCGGTGTGTGATATCGACCTCGAGACGCGCCTCGACGTTGAGCTGTTTGGGCGGCCTGACTTCGGCCTCGATCTCATAGCGGTGAACCGCGAACTCCTCACGCGGTTCTCCCTCTTCTCGAGCGATCGTGAGCGATTCCCTGGGCCATCGAAGGGCCTGCCCGTTGGAATCCAACGAGGCGGCATGGATCGAGAACGAGGTCCAGATGTCGTAATAAACTGTTCCGTTCTTTGCAGCTCTCGCTTGTCCCGCCTGAATCTGCTCCGCCGCCTTCGAATCGAAGTGGATGTCAAAGATTCCCAATTTCACCCCCTGCAGTCGTGCATGCAGCATTCGATCCCGAGGATCCACGGATGCAGGCCTCGCGGAACTGAAAGATCTGCCCTCCAGTGGCAGCATCTTGCTGAAGGTTACTAGCAATCGCAGAGCGTCGGCTTGCGCCAGGGTGCGTGCCGTATCTCCCCATCGACTGATGAAGCCATCAGCGTTGTCCGCTGCTCGCAGGCCAGGTTTGAGTTCAGCGGCTGTGTCATCGTTAAAGCGGAAGTATGCCGACGTGAAACGCTCTTCCAGTATCGCCATGCCAGTGAACAGGCCAATGGATTTGCGTTCTACCTCATCGGGAGGAATCAGAAGCACTTCGCCCTCGCCTTCAAAAAAGGCGCCGGTGATCCGGCCAAGGACATCTTGCGTAAGAGCAATGGTACCGTCTTCGAGCGTGAAGTGAATCGCCGCCCGATCCAAAGACGCATCCCGGACTTGATAGACGCGGGCAGGATCTAGAGGCGTATTGCTCAGCTGCAGGTAAAGCGCCTCTGCCGTTCCCGATTTGCCCGAGGGCGTGGGCTGAGGGGCAACGCCAAAAACTGGCCGAGCGCAGATTCCCAGGCAGATCCCGAGCATGATTCCAAGGCGCATTGTTATTGCTACTTTCGTCACATGGGTGGGTCGGCCCGCCATTGGTAGAATGCGCTTCAATGAGGGCACGTGTCACTATCCTCTTAGTCGTATCGATCGAACTCGGCGCTACCTGCGCGAGTGCGGACACCATCCATCTGAAGAACGGCCGGACCATTCTCGCCGACAGCGTCCGCGACAATGGCGACCACTGCGAGTACAACATCGGCGATAACGCCTACGCCATTCCTAGGTCTTCGGTGGAGCGCGTGGAAGCCGGAGGCGCTCCCGCCAGTTCCTCTTCCGGCGCAGCGAAGGTTGCTGGCGACTTGCCGTCGTTCGCGCCCACGGACAGCCTGGCAAATGAAGGCGACCTGCCCACCAAAATAGTTCACGATGGCAAAGTCGACTCCGATGTGTTGTCAAAGCTGGAGAGTAAAGGCAACGTTGAATTGAGCGCTACGGCAAATTTTATTGCGGGCAAGTTCGAGTTCGAACACGGAAACATTAACCAGGCTCGCCGCGATTTCGAGAGTGCCCTCCGCTTCCAGCCGGAAAATTCGACGATCCTCATTTACTATGCCGCGCTGCTTGTGCGTACCGGTAATCCCTCACAAGCGGTGCCTTATGCCCACCGTGCCACACGTGCAGCGCCCAATTCACCAGATGCCTTCACTATTCTGGGTTATGCCCAGTTTGCCTGCGATCGCACAAAAGAAGCCATTGCATCATGGAAGCACTCCATAGAACTACGGCCTGATTCTGCCGTCCAGGAGTTCTTGGCTAAGGCACAGCGGGAGGATTCGGTTGAGATCGACTTCGCCCAGCGTGAGAGTAGCCATTTTGTCCTTCACTATGAAGGCCAACAAACCTCGGAGACGCTCCGCGGACAAATTCTCACCGCCCTGGAATCAGACTACGACGATCTAGTTCGCGACCTTGGCACGCCACCTCGTGACAATATCTTGGTGACCCTCTATACCGAGCAGACTTTCTTTGACGTCACCCGCGCTCCCTCTTGGACCGGAGCCATCAATGATGGAAAACTCCGCATCCCCATTAGCGGCCTTACATCGGTGACACCGGAACTGGCACATGTGCTGAAGCATGAGCTGGCTCATTCTTTTATTAATCAACTCTCTGCCGGACGCTGCCCGTCTTGGCTGCACGAAGGAATCGCGCAGCTTCTCGAGCCCAAAACGGTCGACGCGAATGGCCGCCAACTGGCCCAGCTATTCCAGTCACAACACAACCTCCCTCTGAATGTTCTAGAAGGAAGCTTCATGCGGTTCTCTGGCGTGCAGGCCTATGCGGCCTATGCGGAATCCCTGGCGGCCGTTTCCTACATCCAGGATTCCTACGGCATGGGCGACATTCAGCGCCTCTTGCAGCTTCTCAGCCAGGGTAGTTCCACCGAGGCCGCTCTACGAGCCACTATTCATTCCGACTATGGCCAGCTCGAATCCGAAGTGGGCAGGTACCTATCCGATAAGTACGGCAATTAAAATCCACTCACATGGGCCAATCAGGTTTGCTCAGCTCAGGGTGTTATGCTACTTTTCGATTAGTCTTGGCCGCTGATGCACTCTCTGTTCCATTCTCGTGCCCCCGAGCTAGCCCCAGTAGTGGAGCCCGTCCCAGGCCAGTTCCCCAAGGTCGAGGACGCCGAAATTGCAGCTGCTTTCTACGGCAAGCGAGTAGCTGGCGACTTGTACGACTCTCTGCGCGTCAGCACCGAACGGATCTTGTTTGGCCTGCTCGACGTGGCTGGCCGGCGTGAGGATAACCAAGCCATTTTGTCCGCAGCACAAGAGACATTTCGCCGCCTCGGCGCGAGTCTCTTCGCGCCAACGGAAGCCAATGAGGCCGACGCCATGACCGAACTTTGCCTCGCCCTCAATCGCAGCATCATGGAGGCTGCTGATGGTGTCCGTTCCTGTCCCGCATTCCTTGGCTGTTACCACGAAAAGTTGGGCACGCTCTGCTATAGCAATGCCGGCCACACTTCGGGACTTCTCCGCGACAGCACTGGAATCGTGGAAATCGCTTCCACCGGTTTGCCGCTTGGTCTTTTCTCCCATGCCACCTCTGAAGCGCCCATCGTCGCAATGGAGCGGAGCGCCGCCTTGCTGTTGGTTTCGCGCGGGGTGGTGGAATGCGAAGGAAAAGACGACAAAATCGTAGACCCCGAATTCGGACTGGAGCGGGTAAAGGATCGCCTGCGGGACGACGAGTCTACGAGCGCCGAGGAGATGTGTTCCTCCATTCTTAGGGCAGTCGGCGAGTTTATGTGCCATAGACCCGTGATTGATGATGCGACGGCTTTGGCCTTGATACGGAGACCCTGATCTCGCTCCTGACTGTCTCCACCTGGGCCGGCGAGGTGCTCGGTTCCACCACTGGTCGCTCGTGCTTCCGCCAAGTAAAATAAGAGGAGTAAGATGACTCCAGGCTTCTCGGTTTCGGCCTACCGACGGCCAACTGTGGTGCCCACCTGAAACTATGAAAAAAATATGCTTCTCCCTCATTGGCGTGACGTTCCTATCCACCCTGGCGGCGACCCAAGTAGTCGAAGAGATCATCACTCGCGTTAATAATCAGATCATCACTCGCTCCGAATTCCTGCGTAGCAAAGATCAGCTTAAAGAGGAAGTCAAGCAGCAAGACGCCGCCAACGCGGACAAAGTCTACGGGCAGCGCGAGAAAGACATCCTGCGCGACTTGATTGATCAACAACTTTTGCTGGAGAAGGGCAAGGACCTCGGCATCACGGGCGACACCGAACTCGTCAAGCGGCTCGACCAGATGCGCAAGGAAATGAAACTTGAAACCATGGAAGATCTGGAGAAAGCGGCCGCGGGCCAGGGCCTCTCCTACGAGGACTTCAAGCAGAATCTGCGCAACCAGATCATTACGCAAAAGGTGATTGGCGAAGAAGTAGGCTCGCACCTAGCCACTACCAGGGAAGAACAGCAAAAGTTCTACGACGAGCACAAGAGCGAGATGGAACAGCCTGAAGCCATCCAGCTCAGCGAAATTCTGGTTGCGCCCGCCAAGCCTCCCGCCGCTGAGAATAAGCCCACAGCGGATAAGGCCACCGCCGATAATGCCGGCTCCGCCAGCACGCCGGCTCCCGCTGCCGCTGCCGGCAACTACGACGAAGCTGCTGCCCTGGCGGCTGCTCAGGCCAAGGCAAACGATGTGCTAGAGCAAATTCGCAAGGGCGCGAGTTTTGAGGACATTGCCAAAAAATATTCCGACGGTCCCACTGCGGCCCAGGGTGGCGATCTCGGACTCTTCAAACGTGGTGCGCTTGCCAAAGAGCTCGAAGACAAGACTTTCGCCATGAAGGCCGGCGACATTTCCGACGTGATCCGCACCAAGCAGGGCTACGTAATTCTGAAAGTGAATCAACATCAGGCCGCCGGTATTCCTGACATGAAGGACGTTCTGCCTAAGTTACAGGATGCGCTCTATTATCAAAAGCTGCAGCCGGCTCTTCGCGTTTACCTCACCAAACTGCGGGAGGAGGCCTACATTGACATTAAGGCCGGATTCATTGACACAGGCGCCAGCCCGAATCAGACCAAGCCCGTCGAAACTGTTACTGCCAAGGAAGCGGACGCCAAGAAGCTGAAGAACAAGAGGAAGAAGAAATTGGGCGTGTTGTGAGCCAGTCGAAGTAGTTCGCCAGTGCGACGTGCCTGAGTCCACAGCATTCTTACGAGATCATTGCGGTTCTGATGAAAGACTTCTACATCTGCGAGTGCGTCCAACACGAAAACAAGGTCATTACTTCCAGCTTCGTCGTAGTTTCCAAGCAGATAAAACCGAAGAAGAGCGGTGAGCCATACCTCGCACTTACCCTCGGCGACCGCAGCGGCCATCTCGAAGCCAAAATGTGGGACAACGTGGAAGAGGTCCTCAACGCCTTCCATCAGGATGATTTTCTCAAGATCAAAGGCTTGGTCAACAAATACAAGAATCGTTTCCAGCTTACGGTCCACAAACTGCGAAAACTTGGCGAATCAGAAATTGAGTTCGCGGACTACCTCCCCAAAACCACCAAGAACATTGATGAACTCTGGCAGGCTTTGAGTGACTTTGTTGCCTCTATTCGGAGCCCGCACTTAAGGTCAGTCATTCAGGCTTTCATGGCTGACCCTGAAATCGCCGCTGCGTATCGCAACGCCCCCGCCGCCAAGACGCTCCATCACGCCTACATTGGAGGGCTTCTCGATCACGTTGTCTCTCTGTTTCGCAGCTGCGACCTGATGTGCCGCAACTATCCCCAGATTAATCGCGACCTCCTGCTCAGCGGCGCGTTCCTTCACGATGTCGGCAAGATCCACGAACTCACCTACAACCGCTCATTTTCTTACACCACCCGGGGCCAGTTGCTCGGCCACATGGTCATCGAGTTGGAAATGTTGCATGCCAAGATTGCTCTCGTCCGAGGATTTCCTGACGAACTCAAGACGCTGCTTGAGCATCTCATTATTAGTCACCACGGCCAGTATGACTTCGGCTCTCCCAAGCTCCCCATGTTTCCTGAAGCGCTGATGTTGCACTACCTCGACGATCTCGACTCCAAGATGGAGGCCATGCGCGCCCATTTCGAGCGCGAAGCGGACCTCGAGAGTCCATGGACCAGCTATAATGCCTCGCTCGGCCGTCCGCTTTTAAATACTTCGAAATTCCTGGCGCCGAAAAAATCATCGCCTCCTGACCATTCTTCCGCACTTGAACCTGTTGTCGACCCTGATCCGGAATCCGCGCCGCCCAGCGACGCTTCTTCCTCCGACGAAATCCCGACCTTGCCCGGACTCGATCCACAGGGTTAAGCTTGTAGCCCTCCTAGCTCGGTTTCTGAGGGAACACAATGCCCACCGCGAAAAAGAAAGCCACCAAGCCCGCAGGCGAGCCGCGTGATATTCGCGCCGGTCTGCCGCAGGTCCCAGCTTTATGCCGGCTAAAGCCCCGCGCCAAGTATCTCCCTTTCCGCCATGCTGAGGATCGGCTGGCGCGGTCACGCAATTATTGGATTTGCACCACCCGTGCCGATGGCCGCCCTCATTCAATTCCGGTTTGGGGATTCTGGATCGATGGCGCTTTCTATTTCGGCACCGCCCGGTCTTCCCGCAAGGCGCGCAACTTGGCCCAAAATCCGGCCGTCTCTGTGCATTTGGATTCGGGCGATGATGCGGTCATCCGGGAAGGGATCGTAGTCGAAGTCAGCCACAACGAACGCGCTACGCTCAAGAAATTAGACGCCGCCTCCCGAGCCAAGTACAAAATGCCGCTGACCACAATTCCGGGTGAAACCGTGCTTTACAGGGTCCAGCCCTGGGTTGCGCTGGCCTGGACCGAGAAAGAGTTTCCGAAAAACGCCACGCGCTGGCAGGTGAGCTCGGCAGCTCCTAAGTGACAGAGTACGATCCAGGTGACAAAGTACTCTCCGCTGCCTACATGAAGAGCCATCGCCAGGAAACGAAAGTCGTGCGCGCATGGACTTTCGATTTCGCCTCGACCATTGCCCCTACAACCAGCTTCCGGTACATTGGCCACAGTGGAGGTTCTCATGCGTTCACGCTTGCTGCTTTTGACACTCGCTTTTTATCTGATCTTTAGTCTTGGATGCACCAGCAAGCCAGCGACAGACAACTCCGGCAATGCCAACCCGAACACCAATGGGACGTCTGACAACAGTGCTCCAAACAATCAAGGAGACAATCGAAGCTCGAACAAGGGCTCCAAGGAAGCCAAAAGAAAGCCCATCATCGTCCCCGCGAGAACAACCATAACGGTCGGTCTTGGGTCTGCTCTCGGCTCCAAGCTGAGCCAGTCTGGCCAGACTTTCACGGCCACAATTGCCAAAGACGTGATCGCCGACAACGTTGTTGCCATTCCGCGAGGCTCGACCGTCACCGGCACTGTGGTGGATGCGAAACCGCTCGGCAGGTTTGCCGGCGGAGCCGTACTGTCGCTTCGCATTGACTCCGTGAACGTGAACGGCGCGGATATGCCCGTCGAGACCGCCATGCGGACATTTACTGCGAAAGGTAAAGGCAAGCGCACCGCCGTGATGGCAGGTGGCGGAGCCGCGTTGGGTGGAATCATCGGTGGACTGGCTGGCGGCGGCAAAGGTGCTGCCATTGGATTGGCTGCCGGAGGCGGCGCCGGCGGCGCAGGTGCTGCGTTCACCGGAAATAAAGATATCGTTCTACCGGCCGAGTCTGCTGTCGCCTTTCAACTGACGCAGCCGCTCGAAGTCAGGTAGCGGCGACTAGCACAAAGGCCATTTTCGAAGAGCGCGACAGCCTGCCCTGAGGGAAGCTGAAGGCAGCGAAAAGAACACAGCCACGGAGCGGCAAAAGCGGCAAAAGAAGGCAGCCCACGGCATAATCGGCGGGTGAGTCTACACCCCATGCTCGACTTCAATCGCTTCCGGGTCCTGACTTTCGACTGCTATGGCACCCTGATCGATTGGGAAACTGGGATTCTCTCCACCCTGCACCGCATTCTCGTGGCCCACGGCAAGAAAGTTGATGACGCCACGCTCCTGAAGCTCTTCGGAGATTTCGAAGCCCGGGCCGAACAAGGCCAGTTCCAGCCCTACCGTAAGGTTCTTCAGTCCGTGGTGCGCCAGTTCGGAGAGGAACTCGGCTTCATGCCCACAGACCAAGAAACGCGGTTGCTTCCCGAATCCTTGGGGAGCTGGGAGCCGTGGCCCGACACGGTTCGAGCGCTGCGCCAGCTTAAACAGCGTTTCCATCTGGCCATCATCTCCAATGTGGACGACGACCTCTTTGCGGCAACTCTGCCCAAGTTGGAAGTTGAATTCTCCCAGATCATTACGGCGCAACAAGCCCAAGCCTACAAGCCTTCGCAACGGGTTTTTGAGGTAGCAATAAGCCGCATCGGCCTGCCCGCCCGCGCAATTCTGCACGCCGGCCAGAGCCTCTATCACGACGTTATTCCCGCGCAGTCGCTGGGACTCTCGACGGTATGGGTGAACCGGCCGTCGGCTCGAAAGGGGATTGGAGCGGTTATCTCCGCTGCAGGGAACCCGGATCTCGAACTATCCAGCCTCGCCGAACTAGCTGCCCGAGTCGCCCAGTCGCACAGTGACTTTCAGTCTGTCATTTGACCAATTTCAATACTGTCATCCTCAGCGGAGCGGAATACCCCATGCCAGGATTGCACTTGCAGCAGCGAATTAAGACGACGTTTCCACTCCCGACTTCAGAGCGCTAAGGGCGTTCCTTCCGGCGCCAAAGGCATCATTTAACTCGCTGGCATCTTCACCACTCTCTTCTGAATGGCCCACATGACCAGCTCTGCCTTATTGTGTATGCCCAGCTTCCGCATAAGGTTGAACTTATGGGCATCCACTGTCTTGGCGCTAACCCCCAAAATACCTGCCGCCACGCGCACCGTTCTCCCCTCCGCTAGCAGCTTCAACACTTCACGTTCGCGGCTCGTGAGCGAGCGCTTCTTTGGGAACAACCCCTCGGTCCGCTGCCGCGAGCCATCAGCCTTAGAAAACATCTCCTGGGAGCCGCCGGGAGACGCGCTCCTGACCATCTCTACTAACTCTTTCGCGGAAGTCTCCCTGACCACGCAACCCGCAGTTTCAGTTCGCACGTCGCGCAGCCCTGGTCCCTTATTTTCTTCCACGCCTAAGAACAATACTCTTGTTTGCGGAGACGCCCGATTGAGCCAACGCTCTGCCTCGCGGGCGGAAAGCCCAAACGCACTCGCCTCGGTCAATAGGACATCAGGACGGCATTGGAACACATTCTGAAGCGCCTCTACGGCATTGCTGGCTTCACCTACTACCTCCAGGTCCGGTTCGTCTTCCAACAACCTCCGTAGACCCTGACGCAACAGGACATGTTCGTGCACAATCATGCAGCGAACCTTCTTGCCGGGAGACAGACTTTCATCGTGGACCTGTGCCTGGGGGTACACAGTTCCCTCCTTGTTAGCCAGAGATAGTTTGAAGCGGCATTTCCCGCCAGCGCTGGAACACAGAGCCGGCAAGGATTGGAAACGCTGAGCGGGGCGTCGTGTCATTGTAACCCGTGTCGCAGGTTCAGCGCACATCGAATGGCATGAAATGATTATCTCAGCGTGTCCCTGGGTCAGTTTGAATTTAGGCGGTGGCAGGAGGATTGCGCTTGCTCAACCTGATCTTCGCATCGAAGCATTCTTCATGTGCAGGCTTCCTCTCCAGGCCCACCTTTGCCGTTCCGGCGTGATTGGTTTGCCGCAGATGGCGCACTTGATTGGAGCTTGTGCTACGGACATGGCAAAGGTTGGAATGCCCTAGTCCGCCGCCTGCGAGTCGCGGAGGGCAGTCGCGTACTTTTTGGCGAGGAAGGCCATTCTGATTCGGATTTCTTCCTGATCTTCTTTTATGACCGCTTGCAGGAGGGAAATGAGGTCTTGAACCCTCCCGGGTTCCTTCTCGTTGAGGATGTCTCCGCAGAGCTTGCGCACGAGATCGGAGTTGTACATCTAAGCCGCCCTCCCAAAACAGGCAGTCTCATACAAGGCTGGATGGAGTGAAATACAGGAAATTGTGCATGGTATCGAACCAGAGGTTCTAGCCTGAGAGTGCCAGATGCTCATCATGGTTCTGAGGTAAAGAGCGCCTTCCATGGCAAGCGTGATCCAGAGGAACCGCCATTTTCAACATTCCGACAAATTGACATCATGCTTAGGTCAAAATCAGTTGGGATTGAGTGGCCGCTCTGAGCAAAACAGATTTAACCCGTCCCCGACGTCCCAGCCCCACGTCCCGTCCCGCCCATCAGGTACAATCGGACGTTTATGCTGCGCTATTTCACTGCCGGAGAATCTCACGGCGAGGCTCTGGTCGCCTTCCTTTCCGGCCTGCCCGCGGGATTGACAGTCGATCAGGCGTTCGTCGACCGCGAACTCTGGCGCCGCCAGCAGGGCTATGGCCGCGGCGGCCGCATGAAGATCGAGCGAGACAGCGCTCATATCCTTTCCGGCGTCCGTCAGAGCATGACGATCGGCTCTCCCGTCGCCATCCGGTTGGAAAATAAAGATTGGAAGAATTGGCAGCAATCTCTCCCCGTTGGTGAAGGCGATCCCACAAAGCACAAACGCGTTGCCTCTCCCCGCCCCGGACATGCCGACCTCGCCGGAGCGCTGAAGTACAATTTTTCCGAAGCCCGCTACGTCCTAGAGCGCGCCTCAGCGCGTGAATCCGCCGCGCGCGTTGCGGTCGGAGCCCTGGCCAAACTCTTCTTGCACCAGCTTGGTATCGAGATTCTTAGCCACGTGGTTGCAGTTGGCGCTGTGGCTCTCGAACATGAAGTCGCATGGGAGCAGATTCTAGCGCTCTATCAGAAGGAAGAAATCCTGCTCAACTGCGCGGACCCTAAAGCCGAAGAGCGCATGAAAGAAGAAGTCGACAAGGTTCTCAAATCCGGCGATTCTCTCGGAGGAGTGTTTGAAGTCGTCGCGCACAGTGTTCCTCCGGGCCTAGGCACCTATGCGCAATGGGACGAACGTCTCGATGCTCTTCTCGCCGCCGCTGTCATGTCCCTGCAGGCCGTCAAGGCGGTTGAGATCGGTTCCGGGGTCGTCGCAGCCGCGTCGCCCGGTTCCGCGGTGCACGATGAAATAGGCTATCGCAAAGCGTCGGGCTTCGCCGGATTTACCCGCGCCCGCAACAACGCCGGCGGCATCGAAGGTGGCGTCTCCAACGGAGAAGATATCCGCGTCCGCGGATACTTGAAGCCCATTTCAACACTGCGCCGCCCTTTGCAGTCGGTGGACTTCGCCTCGCGCGAGCCAGTAAAGGCCGCTTACGAACGCTCCGATGTCTGTGTAGTGCCCGCCGCGGGAGTCGCCGGTGAATCCATGGTCGCGCTAACGCTGGCCCGCTGCGCCCTAGAAAAGTTTGGCGGCGATTCCATGGGAGAGACTCTCCGTAACTTTGAAGGCTACCGCCTGCAGCTGAAAAACTACTGATGATCTATCCCATCGTAAAGTTCGGCAATCCCGTCCTGGAAAAGAAAGCCGAAATTGTTACCGTCTTCGACGACGAGGTCAGGAAGCTCATCGACGATATGTTCGAGTCGATGTATGCCGCGCGCGGTGTCGGCCTAGCTGCACCGCAGATTGGCATCTCTCGCCGCATTGCTGTCATCGACGTGACCTTCAAGGAAGATCCCAAGGCCAAGCTCGTGTTGATTAACCCGGAAATCATTCACACCGAAGGACGCTTCAAGCAGAGCGAAGGCTGTCTCAGCATTCCCGATTTTCGTGAGAATGTCACCCGCCCCCGGGCGGTCACCGTTCGCGCCCAGGACGAGCATGGAAAAATCTTCCAGCTGACCGGCGAAGAGCTATTAGCCCGTGCTTTGCAACACGAGACCGACCATTTGAACGGTAAGCTGTACATCAGCCACATCAGCGCCTTGAAGCGCGACCTGATCAAGCGAAAAATTCGTAAGCTGGTTAAAGCGGGAGAATGGTAGAACAATCTGGCAATCGGGTAGATTTGAGTTATAGCTTTGCCTGCACCGGCGGTTCAATTAGCAGAATACCCGATTGCTCAATCACCGAATGCCTCCCTCCCTTCAACTCGTTTTCTGCGGCACGCCCAACTTCGCAGTCCCTGCGCTCGAAAAACTCGCGGCTGCTGGATTCGACATCGGTCTGGTTGTGACCCAACCCGATAGACCGAAAGGCCGAGGCCTGGAATCTGCCATATCTCCAGTCAAACAACGCTCGCTGGAATTCAGACTGCCAATCACCCAACCTGACAAAATCAAAAATAACCACGAGTTCCGCGCCAAATTGACAGCTCTCGCTCCAGACGCGATCGTCGTTGTGGGTTACGGACACATTATCCCGCAATGGATGATCGATCTCCCAGCTCTAGGCAACATCAATCTCCATGCTTCCTTGTTGCCAAAATATCGCGGTGCGGCTCCCATCCAATGGGCCATCGCACGGGGTGAATCCGTCACTGGCGTCACAACCATGAAGATAGACGCCGGACTCGACACCGGTGACATCCTTCTCCAGCGCCAACTGCCGATTGCAGCCGACGACACTTCGGAAATGCTGGCGCCGCGCCTCGCATCCGTCGGAGCCGACCTATTGGTGGAAACGTTACGCGGTCTGCAATCGGAATCTGTTCATCCACGCCCGCAGGATCACGCGCAAGCTACTCTCGCGCCAATTCTAAAAAAACAAGATGGCCGGATTGATTTCTCCCGCTCCGCCACAGAGATCGTCAATCGCCTCCGCGGATTCCAGCCATGGCCAGGGGCGTACACGATTTTTCGCGGCAACAATCTGCAAATACGCAAGGCAGCTCCAACTACCCAGGCGCTGGCTCCCGGGCAGCTTCACGTGGAGGAGAACCATCTGCTCGTCGGCTCTGCCCACAACAGCGCGCTTGAACTTTTCGAGGTTCAACCCGAAGGCAAAAAGCGCATGTCGGCGCGAGATTTCGTCAATGGTTATCGGCCCACAAATGCCGAAAGGCTAGGACGCTTGTAATGTGAAGCGGGAAATTCGAGAGTCGACAATGGCGGTTTCTCCTGCGCGCGCGGCAGCGTTTGATATTCTGCTCCGCGTCGAGCAGGAGGCATCTTTTGCATCTCAGCTGCTGCATTCTGTTGCCTACGAACGCTTTTCCGCAGCCGATCACGGATTAACCACCGAACTTGTCATGGGAGTTCTGCGCTGGCGCTCTCGTCTCGACGCTGACATCGCTGGATCTTCAGCGCAGCCGATGCGAAAACTTGATCTTGAGGTTCTCATGGCGCTGCGATTGGGGCTTTATCAGTTGCGCTGGCTCAATCGCATTCCAGCGCGCGCCGCGATCAACGAGAGTGTGGAACTGGTGAAACGCGCCCGCAAACGGTCGGCGGCTGCGTTCGTGAATGCGCTTCTGCGCAAGCTGTCGAAGCTCGCCGAACAACCGGCGAGGGAATATCTCAGCAGTGAAGATCTGGCGCAGGTCTTCGCGCATCCGCTTTGGCTGGTCGAACGTTGGGCCAAAGAATATGGGCTCGCCGCCGCTCAACGCGTCTGCCAATTCAACCAAACCATCCCCGTGACAGCGATTCGGCTTTACCATCACGCGGCCGAGAACGCACTTCAGAAGGAAGGCGTTGTCGTCGACCCGGGCGCGCTGCTTGCCTCGGCAAGACGTATTCGCGCCGGCGATGTCACAGGGAGCCAGGCGTTTGCTCACGGGCAGATCGCCATTCAAGACGAAGGCTCGCAGTTGGTCGCAGTGCTTGTCGGCAAAGGGGCGCGGATACTGGATTGCTGCGCGGCTCCAGGAGGCAAAACGATGGCGATCGCGCAGCGCGATTCTCGTGCGCAAATCATCGCTGTCGATCTTCATCCGCAGCGCGCGCATCTTTTGCGTCGTCTGATCGATTCGGGCAAGAGCATTCTTGACGACGCCCACGCAGACCATTCGAGCAGGGAGAACAAGCAGGGTCGGAACCGCGATAAAGAATCCGCTGACCCCTCTCATTCGGCGAAGTCGGCGACAGAAAATATTTTCGTGGTCTCCGCCGACGCACGACAATTGCCGTTTAATGGCAAGTTCGATCGCGTGTTAGCTGATGTTCCCTGCTCGGGAACGGGTACGCTGGCGCGCAATCCTGAAATCAAGTGGAGGCTCAAGCCTGAGGACCTCGACGATCTTCACGCGCGACAACTTGCAATTCTGCGCGGGGCGATGAATTCTGTGGCTGCTGGCGGGCGAGTTATCTACTCAACCTGTTCTCTCGAAATAGAAGAAAACGAAAACGCGGTTGAGCAAGCTCTCGCCGAAGATAACTCATTTCGTCTGCTCGATTGCCGGGTGGAACTCGAACGGCTCAAAGCCGCAGGCGAATTGGTCTGGAGCGAGGCAGCAGCGCTCACTCGCGGACCCTACCTGCGGACGCTTCCCGGCGTGCATCCCTGCGATGGATTTTTTGCGGCAATCATCGAAAAGCTCTAGCCATCGATTCTCAACGGATCTCCGGGGACTGGTTCGGAACTTGTGCGTTGAAGATGCTTTAAGGTTTTTCACGCAATGATCTTCATCGCACTTCAAAATTGACAATCGCTCCCGCCACGACTTTTTGTCCCGCGGCGGGGGTCTGCGAAACTATGATGCTGGCCGGCGTCGGCTGCGGAGGCGGCACAGACGGTAAGGGCATACCAGGCACTGGAGAGGACGCATTCCCGGGCGCGGCCGACGGGAGCGACGACGACGATTGTGCCGATATTGCTGGGGCGGGCGTTGAAAGAGCGGGCGTTCCGGCGCTTGCACCGGCAGAATTTGCATCGGATGCCGAAGAATTGGCTGGTGACGTGGTCGCACCATTTGTCGGAGCTTGGGCCACGCTGATATTGCCCAACTTGAATCCTGAATCCTGGAGCGCACGGCTGGCGGTGCCGAGCGGCTGACCTATGAAACTCGGCATCACATACGCCTGAGCATCGACGGCTGCGGTCACCAGCAAATTAATTTTCGGCGCCGCCACCTGACTCGCATTTGCGGGAGGACTTTGGGCGAGCACTTGATCAGCCGGGGTGCCGGGCATTTGCATCTGCGCGGTGGAAGAGATGTCGAGACCCCGGCGGCGAATGTTCAACTCCGCAGCGCGCTCGCTTTCACCGGCAACGTCGGGAATCGCCACGCGCTGCGGGCCCAGGCTCTGGGCCAAGCGCAGGTCCCATCCGCGGCGGACTTTGGTGCCGGGCATGGGAAGCTGCGAAGTTATGCGCCCCTCGGGAATCTGCGCACTGTAATATTGCCGTTCGATCTGGATCTGCAACCCCAGGGCCGCGGCGGCGCGCTCGGCGTCGGCGGGGGTAAGACCGACCAGCGCAGGGACCGCGACTTCTTGTCCGTGGATGGCAAAGCGCATGGCGGTCAGCGCCGAGACCAGCGCGACGATCACGAGCAGCAAGGCCAGCAGCGCGACGCGGAAAAAAGATTTCATCGGAATTCGATTATAGGGCTTGGCTTGTCGCGATGTAGCTCCGGCCAGGACGCCCACGCGCTTCGGTCAAGACTCACGGGGAACGCGAACTACCGTAATTTGCCGTCCCCCTGCGGGCAAGGGCTAAACGGAAATAGCATGCCCAGAAACCAGGAAAAACATGCGATCGAAAAGATTGTCATATGCCTGCCAGCAGCGATGTTCGCACCCACCACTGCGCCGTGCTCACGACCGTGACCATTCCAAGCACGGAGACCGTGATGGACCGGGACCATCACAGCTATCGTGACCGTGATCGCGATGAAATGCGCGGCGGGTACAAACAGCACCATGACCACCTTACGCCCGGCCTCGGCAAATGCGATCAGTCGCCGTCCGGCCGGGAGAGGCAACTCGCTGTGCGTGGCCCTGGTCCGCGGGCCTCCGACAAAAGATTTACCGTTGTCCCGACGACTTGGAGCGCCGCTCGCCGCCAGCGCCGCCCAATTGCGAGCACGTGTTAGTCGGTGGACATTTGATCCGGTTGAACCGCAGAACGCTCCTGGTCGTGGATGTCTTCCACTTCGAAGTGAATTAATCCGGCTCCTTCGCTGCCTTAGTGACGAACCGAGGACTCGTGAACGATGCTCGCAGGCACCTCCTCTCCGTCGTATCGAAGTAGGTAGAGCCGTCCATGCCCCTGTCGCACTGGGATCGGGTTGCCCGGCTTCCAGGCAGCAGGGTAATAACCGGTCTGGGTTTCGTAACGCACCACGTAGTTCTTGCCTCTCCACTGGATGGTGATGTCATAGAAGGCATAGTGGTCGTAGACAGGGATTAATGCCAAACCCCCTCTGACCCAGTCAAACGCCCGCCCCTCCCCATGCATCTCAACGCAGAGGATATTCCCGGTCTGAAGCCTAGAGATTGTTGCGGGAGCGGAGGCACTGTCGCCCAGGCCCTGTTGGGCAAAGGCCGGCGGGGTTAGAGCCAGCAGAATCAAAATGATGCCAGGTGCTCGCATCGGCTTGACCAACAATTTACCCGCGGAGAACTCTGCCGAGGCAGAAGACTTTCTTAGTTAGATGCCTATTCGAGCTTGTGTAGGGCACTTTTTGTGAGAGAGGTCAGCAATTTGACTTACTCCATGCTCGATCCCAGCGGCTGGTAGCGATACTTCTTGCCGTCCCAGAAAACTACCGACGACAGGTTTTCTGCCTCACCGGTTTCTTCCATGTAGATCGCCATTGCCATTCTCTTCTTCAGGCTTAGCTTCTTAGCCGCCAGGGTTTTAAAGGGCAAGTTGATCAACATGAACTTAGCCTTAGGCTTCTCCGATCGCCAGGCGGCCGGGCCGTCACCGTGAATGATCAACAAACATACGCCCCGGCGCTCGGGGGCATCGGAGGCAAAGCTCGATGTTACTTTGACGTCGCCGAAACCCAGAAAGGAGTCATACGGGTCGACGATTTGAAAGCTGTACTCATCACGATCCGCCATCGGATTCTTGCAGCGGGCCGCAACCACAAGGTCATCCACCCCATCGCCATCGAGGTCCATCGTAAACTGCTGAGGCCCGACCAGCACCGTGCAGTTGTCCCCGAATTGCTTGTGGACCAATTCATCGGTCACCGCAGGAAAAGGAGCCTGGGCGGGCGCGGGCGGCGGCGCCGGCTTCTTTGATCGTTCTGCCGCGGCTGAGCTTGCGATGGATATGACCCACAAACCAGCGAATACAAGAATCAGTGTAAATCTACGGGAGCACATGGCTTTACTGTATGCTGCTTCTCCGCCGATGGGTATAGACATGGATGGTAACGGAAGTAACGGCTACTTCTTGAAGTGCTCCCACCCCTTTGCCCCGAGCTCGCATCCAATGCCGCCTCGACTCATGAGTAATATCTTTCGACGGCGCACGATGTTCCCTATTCGCGTAATTGCTACGCCTGCAATCCGCGAGGGAATGCGCTTGCCGCTGGGTGCGGTAAACAGCAGTTCGTAGTCTTCTCCGCCGTGAAGCGCAACTTGCAGATTCACTTCGTGCGCCGGTTTGCCGACGCTGGCCCGCGGGACGGCCTCGGCTTCGACTTCAGCTCCTACCCCGCTTTCTTCGCAAATGTGGGCTAGGTCGGTCGAGAGCCCATCGCTGATGTCAATCATGGCGGACACCAACCCCTTCTCTCGCAATGCGCGGCCCAGCTCGATCCGCGGTTCGGGAAAGAAATGCCCAGGATAATCCCGCGGCTTGAGCGTGCCCTTAGGCTTTTCCGTCATTCGGGCCAACGCAGCAGCAGATCCGCCCAGTTCGCCGCTGACATATATTCGGTCACCAGGCCGCGCCCCCGCACGGCTAACCGCCTCACCTCGCGGCACCGTCCCAATCACAACCATGTCTGCAAGAATCCCATGGGGAGACTCCGCCGTATCTCCTCCAGCCAGCGTTGCCCCATACGTTCGCGCCAAAGTCAGCAAGCCACGAGCAAACCGCTCGACCCATCTCTGGGGCAACTCCGTCGGCAGTGCGAGTGACAGAAACACCGCCGTCGGCAGTCCGCCCATGGCTGCGATATCGCTCAGTCCGCGAGCTAAGCATCGATGACCAACCGATTCGGGCGGATGCCAGTTCCGCCGGAAATGAACACCTTCAAGGCTGAAGTCTGTGGTGACCAGCATTTCGTGTTCGGGCCGCAGCCGCAGCACCGCACAGTCGTCTCCGATGCCGGTGAGGAGGGCGCGATTCCCGCCCCTCGCGCCTCGCTGGAGCGCCATCCGGCGGATGTGGGCAATGAGAGTTTTTTCTGCAACAGGCACGGCGAAAGAAATCATAGCCCAAACGATCCGCTGCGGGCTGGCGGCACGAATCTGGCCATGCACCAATTCCCTCTCGCGAACGATCGTAACCCGCCCCTTGACCAAGTTCGTTACCACCCCTTAAGTAACTCCTACATGTCCTCCCGCCTCGTTGACAGGGGGAACCCGGTTTGTTACCTTTTACCAGTCATTCGCAGCACCTTTGCCCGAGTTAAGTTCTGTGTTCGGTAAGAATTGCAGACGCGTAAGCCTTTTACGTTTGGTGGCCTTGGTTCCGGTAGGCATGGGCACGTAAGGAGTATTCGTCCCCAAGAGGGAGCGTAGCCCGAATCAGGATGACCGCTCAGGGTTTCTGCAACCACAGACCACCCTGGATTTCCGGGCCTGATTTTTCAAGAATTAAAGAGGAACGACTTGCAGAAGCGCTTCTACATCCTTTTCGTGGCTCGCGGCGACGACGGCCAGTTGCGCAAGATCTCTATTCCTGTCCAGTATCTCTACATATTCGTGGTGGGAGCCGCAATCGGATTCCTCAGCCTCACCGGCATCGCCAGTTCCTACGCCCGCATGCTGTTCAAAGTCTCGCGTTATAACGAATTGCGTACTGAAAAAGAGCAGCTAAAGGACCGCTATTCTCGGCTTGAGCAAGTGGCCAAGGAACGCGATGTGCAAGTCGCATCTCTGGGATCGATTGCCAACGAGGTCTCGGCGCTTTATGGGTTGAAGTCCCAGCCAACTCTGGTCACCGCGAGCCAGGAGCAGATTCAGGACGCGGAAGTGACTTCATCGCTTGATCAGTTACACGCCTTGCGTAGTTCGGCGCTGAGCGGCGCGGCCACGGTCGGCATTACTCTTGGCCTGACGCGTAACGCCACCACGGCGGACTGGTTCCGTGCCAATTCGGCGCCAAACCTCTGGCCGGTCGAAGGGCAGGTAACGGGCAGCTTCGGGGAGCGCATCGATCCGTTTAACGGTGAAGGCGCATTCCACAGCGGTGTAGATATCAGTAGCAACTATGGACATCAAGTGATTGCACCGGCGGACGGGGTCGTCACCTTCGTCGACTTCCTTGGCGGTTACGGCAAAGCCATCATGCTCGACCATGGTCACGGCATTAGTACCCGCTACGGCCATCTTTCAGGCTTCGCCGCAATCCCCGGCCAGCACGTTCATCGTGGCGACGTCATTGGCTATGTCGGCGCGAGCGGACGATCGACTGGCCCCCATCTCCACTATGAAGTCCGCATCAACGACACGCCGGTCAATCCTTACAAGTACCTCCGCTTGAACATCGCGCACACCGGCGGATTTGCCGCCGGCGGCTAAGCGCTGAGCTGGCCTCTGCTGCGGATCCAAGTCTGAAAGTCAACCCAACAAACCAGAATCGACTGGCTCCGCACTCGCCAAACCCGTTTCTCCGGTTACTCCCGTAATGCGCTGCGTAACAGAGCGCACAGGAATCAAGCCACCACCTGCACTAAGATGATCTGAGCACCTATCTTTCATTTGAGCATGGAAACCCGGCAAGCCAGGCGTTTTGGACGATATGAGATCGTGGCCGAACTCGGTCGCGGAGCCGTGGGAGTGGTGTATCAAGCCCGCGATCCGCAGATTGATCGAATGGTTGCACTCAAGACCATCCTGCTGCCGGGCTTGGATCCCAAAGAGGAAAAGGAGTATCGCCAGCGTTTCCTGGTTGAGGCACAAGCCGCGGGCAGGCTTCAGCATCCCGGAATCGTAACCATTTTTGATGTCGGCGAAGACCCTGAAAAGCACGACCCCTACATGGTACTGGAGTACGTCACCGGCCAGTCTCTCAATCAGTTATTGGTGCGGGAGAAAAAACTGCCGCTTCGCAGCGCGCTGCAACTGGCGGAGGAAATTGCCGACGCTCTCGACTACGCCCATACGCAGGGGGTCGTTCACCGCGACATCAAACCCGCAAACATCTTAATTACCGAGGAAGGACACGCCAAGATCGCCGACTTTGGCATTGCCAAGCTCAATCTTGCCCAATTCACCCTTCCCGGTCGTGTGCTGGGAACGCCGGCCTACATGGCCCCCGAGCAACTCAGCGGCGAACCAGCCGACGGACGATCGGACCTATTCTCGCTGGGCGTACTGCTTTACGCGATGGTTACCGGCCACTCTGCTTTCCACGGGAACAGTGCAACCACGGTCTGCTTCAAAGTAGTAAATCGTGAGCCCGTGCCGGCTTCGGCATTTGACTTGGGTTTGCCTCCCGAATTGGACGCAGTTATTTCCCATGCCATGGCCAAGGATCCGGCGCAGCGCTACCAATCCGGTGCCGATCTAGCCCGTGACCTTCGCGAACTGCGGCAAGCGGTGGCTGCAGGCACTACCACAAGCTTGCGCCTTCTGCAGCCGATAGGCTGGGGCACATCGTCGCTGACACTCTCTCAGCTTCCGTCAAATGCTGCTCCCGCAGCCGGTTTCGTGCACGCTCACCGCATGCTTCGAACAGCCGTGAAAGGCGCTGCGGTGCGAGATCTGGTGTTGGGTGGGATCCTGGTCGTGGCACTACTTATTGTCGCCATCCCGGCTAGGCACGGCACGACTGCCGAGAAGGCAGCGGCTGCGCAAGAGTTTGTAAACCCTGTGGCGGAGGCAGATCGCGAGCGCCTTGCACAAGCACAAAAAGAGGCGCCGAAACATTCCGGGACCGACGCTGACACATTTGATTCAACCCGTGGAACCAAACCAATCGCTGCCGGCGTCCCCTCCAGGCGACTGATCTCGGTTTCGGCGAGGAACCCGAAGACTGACGCGAATGGAAGCATCGGGATATCGCAGAATTCAAGCCCGGCGTCTCAGCCGCCCAAACCGGCAGCCTCTGCCCTTGAGCTGGCGGTCCAGCATCAGTTCAGAGAAGCGACGCTCTCGCTCTGGGTTGACGACACACTGGTGTTAACCCGTTCCTTACGCGGAGGCAGTCAGAAGCACCTGGTCGTTTTCAACGGCGTTCACGGCAATGCATCGGAAACGCTTCAGCTTACGGCCGGCCCCCACACCCTTCGGCTGCGGGCTCAGTCCGCCGACCAATCCGTGGATCTCTCCAAGACGATTTCTGCGAAGTTTGCCAATGGCGATGACAAGACCTTGCATGTCACCTTCGACAAGCACAACACCACCATGCAGTTAAGCCTCGATTAGCAGCGACAAACTGGAGGCCGTGACTTCTAGTGCCTTAGTCCCATCCAGCTCTCCGACACCACCAGCGAATTTCCGGGATTCTGCGGATCATATTTCACCGAAGTATGCAGACCGAGGCGGCAGGAGTGAAGGTTGATCCACTGCCGCAGGTAGGTCACATCCTGCGAGCACTCGTAAGAAACTCCCGCCACGTCGTATTTATAGATCAAGTGGATGGCCGCGCTTCTTCCCTCGGAAGGAAGTTCCTGCACATCGATGACCGTGCCGTCTGTTATGCGGCCAACACCATCGAGCCAGACGCGGCGTTCGCGCTCCAGCTCTTCCGGCGTTTTCTTCTTGCGCCGCAAAAGCGCATACACGACGAACACCACTGCGCACCCTGCCGCTATTAGCCAGTAAGAATGAAATGAGCCCATACTGAAGTGATTGGATGTCAGGGACGCAGCGCCCACCCCTAGTATGAGCATAAGCTGGATGCTGAATTCATGAAAGTGGAAGGGTGGTTACCGGAGTGCTATGCGGGCGGAAGTTCACAGCCTTGGCGGTTAGCGGCTTTGCCCGCAAACGTACTTGCTGGCAATTTCAATAAAGCCGCCTTCGGATTGCTGTCCGAATTCGTCATCTCGTCGGGTCTTCTTACTGACGACGAGTCTGCCGCTGCGGTCGCGCGCATACAGCCACTCGGCGCTGGGCACTGCGACACCGCTTCTGCAGTTGAAGCGCACACGGGCCCGCAATTCCACAAACGTCCCGCCTTGTGGAAGCCTGGTTGGCTCCTTGAACTCCACCTTGACCAGGGCTGTGCGCAGATTGTTCTTCAACGGCCCCACAGAACTCACTGAGACTTTGTGGCCAGCCTCAGTCTCGCCCACCTGCCGCCAGTCCGCCGCCAGCGTGACCAGGTTAGCTAACACGACCGGCGCCAGCACAATGCCAATGAGGCTCAGTAACCCCTTTTTCATGGACGGGAAGTGCGCTTCTGAACTCAAAGTCAGAGCTCCAGAAAACGCAGCAGACACTCTTATTGAAAATTTGCTTTCTGTCAACCTAATGGGCACAAACTAAGGTGGCTGGGGACGCAAGCAACCACGCGACGTCTTCATATCTGTTTGATTCGGGTGCGCTTAGCTGATGATATCCTTATTCGGCACATTCATCGGTGTGATATTTATGGAGACTCTCACACGCACCACCCTCAGCTCCCCGATGGGCCCGCTTTTTCTCGCCGCATCCACGCGGGGGCTGGTTGCTCTAGAATTCGATGCCAGATTGCCTGGTCAGCAGTCAATCCGTCCCAACCCGCGCCACCTCCGTGAGGAAAAGAAAGCCATCACTTGGCAGGAGTCAGAGGGCGAGATGCTCCCCTACGTTCGTGAACTCGAGCAGTACTTCGCGGGACAACGTCGCGAATTCAGCTTTCCTCTCGATCTACGGGGCACAAACTTCCAGCTCGCCTGCTGGAATGCCCTTCTGGACATTCCCTACGGCGAAACTCGTTCCTACGCCGCCATCGCCCGCGCCGTGGGGAATCCACAGGGCTTCCGCGCCGTGGGCATGGCGAACCATCGAAACCCCCTAGCCATCGTCGTGCCTTGCCACAGGGTCATCGCCTCGGACGGCACCCTTTGCGGCTACGGCGGAGGCCTCGAGCTGAAGCGCAAGCTGCTCGAACTGGAAGGCGCGCTTACGGGAGTTTTGGCAGCATGATGTTGGGAAGTCAGCGCCGATCACACGTCTTGCGGTACACTGACTGACCGTGACCCGTCTCGGCTTGCCCCGCTTCCTGATTTCAGCAGGCTTTGTGCTACCGGCTCTTTTGACGGCACCCGCCGCCAGCGCTCGCAAACAGGAAACAGGTTTCCTCAACCGTGTGGTTACCCTTCAAGGAGAGACTTACCGCTACCAGGTCTACGTTCCCGCGGACTACGATTCGCACAAGAAATGGCCTGTGATTGTTTTCCTTCACGGGGCGGGCGAGCGCGGCGAGGACGGACTGCTTCAGACTGATGTCGGCCTCGGCCACGCCATTCGAGAGCACGCAGCGAGCTTTCCTTTCATCGTCGTGATGCCGCAGTGCCGCAAGCCCAAGCTCTGGACCCAGCCCGACATGCAGGCCCAGGCACTTGCTGCCCTGGATCAATCATCCAAGGAGTTCCACGCTGACCGCAATCGGGTCTACCTGACCGGCATTTCCATGGGCGGATACGGCACTTGGGACCTGGCTGTGAAATATCCCAAACGTTTCGCGGCCTATGTCGTTATCTGCGGCGGCGTCCGCGAACCCCAGCGGTTGCCGCAGCTCCACGTGAGCCTGGTAGACGATCCTAAAATCGCTGACCCTTACGCCGAGACCGCGCGCCGCATGGGCAAGACTCCAGTCTGGATCTTTCACGGTGCCGATGACCCGGCCGTTCCGGTAGAAGAGTCACGCAAAATGGCAGATGCACTGAAGGCAGCGGGAGGCAGCGTGCAGTACACCGAATACCCGGGCGTGGGCCACGAATCCTGGCTGAAGGCCTATGCCGAACCCGATCTTGTTCCCTGGCTGCTGAAGCAGAAGCTAAATGCATGAAGGGATATCGCTCCTCGACTTGTCATCCCGAGCCACGCGAAGGATCTCTCGAGGCTTGACCTCCGCCACCCAATCCGCCGTCCGCAAAGCCAGCCTCTTTTATCTCGTCTTCGTAATGTTCTCCTACACGACGGGCGCTCCCTTCGGCCTCGAAGACATGGTCACCACATCCGGCCCGGGGATGACATTGATCTATCTGCTGGTGCTGCCGTTTTTCTGGTGCATTCCGGTTTCGCTGGTCTCGGCTGAGCTCACCACCGCCATGCCGGTGGAAGGCGGCTTTTACCGCTGGACTCGCGCCGCCTTCGGAGATTTCTGGGGATTCCTCGCGGGATGGTGGAACTGGTCAGCGTCATTTCTGCTCGGCGGCGTCTATGCCGTCCTTTTTGCCGATTATCTATCGAACTATTTTCCCCAGATCACCGGCTGGAAGCACTACCTTGTCTCGCTGGTGCTGATCGCGATCATCACCTGGATCAACGTGCGCGGCATCCAGATGGTCGGACAGGTCGCTACCGCGCTTGAGATCTTCATCTTCCTGCCGGTGGTGACAATGGTCGCAATCGGCCTGGCGAAGTGGCAGCACAATCCTTTCGTCCCGGGGGTTGTTCCTCATCAGCCTCCGTTCAAAATTTTCGGCGTCGGACTGGCTTTGGGCCTGTGGCTCTACTCCGGCTACGAGCAACTCTCGACCGTCGCCGAGGAAGTCGAAGATCCGCAGCACAGCTATCCTCGCGCTCTCGCTCTAGTAGTACCGCTCTCCATCGCCACATACTTTCTGCCTACGCTCACTGGACTCGCCGCACTCGGTGACTGGCAGAACTGGCACACAGGACACTTCTCCGAGGTTGCAACTTTGATCGGCGGATCATGGCTCGGCACTTGGCTGACTCTCGCCGCTACTGTGGCCAACATCGCACTGCTCAACAGCACCGTCCTCACCACCACCCGCATGCCTTTCGCCATGGCCGAAGACGGCTACCTGCCAGCCGCTCTCACCCGCAAGCATCCAGGTTACGGCACACCGTGGCTGGCCATCGTAGTCTCGGCGATCATCTACGGTCTACTGGCGCGCCAGAGCCTCATCCAACTCATCTCCGTTTATATCTGGCTGCGCTCCGCCACAACGGTGCTGACGGTGCTGTCGGCATGGAAACTTCGCCGGACGCGCCCCGCGATGCCACGCTCATTCGCGATTCCGGCCGGAAATGTGGGGCTTTGCTATGTGGTAGCCGCGCCCGTAGTGATGGCAATCCTGGCCCTGCTGGGCAGTGACCGCTTCGGGATGATCGGAGGCGCAATCGCGATGGCGCTGGGGCCGGTGGTGTATAAAATTGTTCGCCCCCGGCTCCCTTAGATATACAATTATAATGTAGATCTAAAGCGGGGGGGGGTATGCAGGTTTCAAAGTGGGGAAACAGCCTGGCGATTCGCTTGCCAGCATCGCTGGTGGAGGCTCTCGATCTCAAAGAGGGCGATAGGATCGAGATTCGAATCGCCGGCGGTAAGGTCTTCGAGGTCAGTCGCGATCAGAGCAGAGAACGCGCCCTGGCTCGTCTGCGGAAGTTGCGGCGTCGTTTGCCCCCTGGATTCGTCTTTGACCGCGCAGACGCGAATGCCCGCTAAACCCTTCCTCGATAGCAGCGTACTCATCTATGCTGTCGCGCAGGAAGATGCACGCGGTACTCGGGCCGAGGAGTTGCTTGCGATGGGGAGCATTCTCAGTGTCCAGGTTCTCAACGAGTTCACGTCAGTGGCTCGCCGCAAAATTCGAATGCCGTGGGCGGAAGTCAGAGAGGCATTGGCGGCAATCCGAATCTTGTGCGCGACGCCAACCCCCATCACGGCTCAAACCCACGAAACCGCATTGCGGATCGGGGAGCAGTACAGCTACGGCATCTATGACGCGCTCATCGCTGCCGCCGCCCTGGAAGCTGGTTGCGTAACGCTCTACTCGGAAGACTTTCAGGACGGTCAGATCATTGATGGTCAACTGACCATCCGTAATCCGTTCAAGTGACTCGGGCAACGGCGTGGTTGACAGTGTTCTAACTCACCCAATCCAAAAACTTGTACCAAGCTCCCGCAAACGGAAGAAACCACGGCCTCCCGTTGTACAACCCGAGGGGCGCCCCCGGAAAAGGGATCTCCACAAAGGGATTCTCCGGCTTATCCCCTGCCATTAACTCCGCCACCTTTTGCCCCTGATAAGTCGCCATGGCCACGCCGTGTCCAGCATACCCGACCGCATAGTACATGCCGTCCAACTGCCCGGCATGGGGCATAATGTCGAAGGCGAAGTCGAGCGTTCCTCCCCAGACGTAGTCGACCTTCGCGTCGCGTAACTGGGGATACACATCAATCATGCCTTGCCGCAAAATCTCGGCACTCCGCCGAACCGTCTGATCATTCTCCGGGAAAAATGCTGCACGCCCGCCGAACAGCATGCGCCGATCCGGCGTCAGGCGGTAGTAGTAAAGATAATTCTTTGAGTCGTAGATCATACGGTTGCGAGGGCTCAACTCCCGTGCCAGCTTCTCGGGCAAAATTTCGGTGGTTATGATGAACGACCCGATCGGAATGATTTTCTTCCGCAAGGCAGGCGTCGCGCTGCCCGTATACCCGCTCGTTCCCACCAACACCTCCTGTGCCCACAAGGTTCCGCGCGATGTCGAGATCTTCCAGCCCGGTTCGGCTTCGTGCGCCGCCCGCTCCATATGTTGCACACGCGTATGCTCAAAAATCTGTGCGCCCGCCTTCAAGGCCGCCTTACCCAGGCCAGCCACATAACGAGCTGGATTCAATCCCGCGCTTACTTCATCCACCATGCCACCATAATAAATATTCGATCCAATTTCCGCGCCCAGCTCATTTTTCTGCACGACACGCAGACAGTGGTTAAACTGCTTCGCGATCAGCTCCGCCTGCCGCGCATAGTCATCGAAATGTTTTTGTTTACAGGCCACTTCTAAATGCCCACACCGCGAGAAGTTGCAGTCGATCCCTTCTTCGCGCACAGTCTGCTCCACGCAATCGATCGTGGCAAGCGAAGCGGCATACATTCGTCGGCTCAACTCAGGTCCATACATCGAAATCAGCTTGTTCACGCCCAGTTTCATGCCCGTGAGCACCATGCCGCCATTGCGCGAACTTGCACCCCAGCCCACAGTATCGGCTTCCAGCACCGCGACTTTCGCGCCCCGTTTGGCCAAAGTGCGCGCCCCCGACAGCCCCGTGAAACCTGCGCCAATCACCGCCACATCGACACGCTCCGGCAGCGCCGGGGTACGATTCCCCGTCGCCATGGAAGTTGTCGTCAACCAGTAGTTTCGTTCCTGCAATCGCTATGCCTCCTAGGACTTCAAGCCTTGCACCTGTCAGCGGCCTCTACGGCCGTGGTTCGCGACCTCAGCGATTTAAGACTCTGCTTCGCTATCCATCACAACACCGCCGTTTCAGGCATCATCCGCCCCTCGGCAAAGCGCGAAAGATTCAGCACCCACGCGTCGATCAAATCGGTTTTCCCCGTAAGCATCAAGTCGCTAAGAATCTTCCCTGTAGCCGGAGCATGCATCACGCCGTGCCCACTGAACCCGTTCGCCAGAAAAAATCCCGGCAGCTCGGGCACCTCACCCAGGACAGGGTGATGGTCCGGCGTCATCTCATAAAGGCCCGCCCATGCCCGCTTCGGATTCACTGGCAGATCAGCAAAACAAGGGACGCGATCTGCCGCCCTGGTCAAGATTTTCTCGATGAAAGCCACATCAAAATCTGTCTTGTATCCCGGTGTCTCCTCCGGATCGTTCCAGGCCAGAAGAAATCCGCGGCTCTCCGGCCGAAAGTGGAATCCGTTCGACATGTCGATAATCATAGGCGCGGTATGAGGAAACTCATCAAGGGGCTCGCTCGGCACCAGCATCCGACGAAGAGGTTCCACCGGCAATTTCACGCCCGCTAAGCTCGCCACTCCCGCCGCCCAGGCGCCCGCGCAATTCACCACCGTGCGAGTCGCCACCGACCCACGCGTCGTTTCTACGCCTGAGACTCCGCGCCCATCGCGCACAATCCCCGTCACTGCAGTGTTCTTCCACAAAGTCGCCCCGTGTTCAACCGCGCAGGTCATGAACCCCATCATCGCGCTGTAGGGATCGACGAATCCGTCGGTCGAGCAAAAACTTCCGCCCACAAGATCATCCCCGCGCAGCTGCGGAAACATGCTGCGAATCTCATCCCCCGTGATCAGCCTCACGTCTTTCAGCCCCATGCAAACCTGTTTTTCATAATTCGCGCGCAGGTAGCCCATGTGTTTGTCGCTGGTCGCGCAAAACAGATATCCTTGCGGCCGGTAGTCGCAGGGATATCCCAGACGCTCATCGAAGCTGGCATAGAAAGGAATCGAATAGAGCGACATCGTAATATTAACCGGCGTGGAGAACTGCGCCCGCACTCCGCCCATGCTCTTGCCCGTCGATCCCTTGCCCTGCGTCGATTCCCGCTCGATGACCAGAACATTGCGGCATCCCGCATCAGTCAGGTAATAGGCAATGCTCGAGCCAACAATTCCACCACCGATGATGACAACGTCCGCCGTCTGCATAGGCTCTTGTCCAGGTTGCAGCTGGGAGACCTAGCTTGCTAGTCTCTGCCGGCTCCGCGCCAGTTGCTTAGAAAGCGGGCGGGGTATTCCCGCAAATCGCAGCCCGCGATAAAACAACTGACCGAGCATTCTAGCGCGTGCGCGGATGAGTCCCGCCCTCGGATGTAAGGCGTGTCCACGCGCTGCCGGCTACCGACCACCGATCCCGATGACATATACCGTTGGACATGTACCATGGAACATGTCCCGCCGCGCGCAGTCGCCTGGTGTCAAACTAAACTCGCCTTCCACCTCGGTAACTTGTTCTGGTTACCACAACCACCTAGGCTAATTAATATGGCCTTGCGCTGTCTCTTGTTTGCATCGGATGAAGCCACCGCCCAGTCGCTTTGGCGTGTCATTACCGAACTCGGCATGGAGGGAGATCACTGTGGAAAAGCTCTGGAGGCTGTGGAGAGGCTCACGAATCATCGGTTTCATATCGTTATCGCTGATTGGGATGATGAACCCGAAGCCAGCTTTCTGCTCAAGACGGCGCGTGAACTAAAAGCCGCGCAGCGTCCTCTAACGCTTGCCATCATTAAGGATGAAGCCACTGTCCCGAAGGCATTGCAGGCGGGCGCCAATTCGATTCTGCGCAAGCCGCTTGTTCCCAGTCAGGTCAAAGACACTCTCGGCACCGCCAGAGATCTTCTGCGTGCCAAACTGGAGCCCAGCGCAACATCTAAGCCGCAGGTTTCCCGGGCAAACACCGCCATTGCGGCCGCCGCAGCCCCGGCGCCGCACCAAGGGTTTCGCGCTGGAGAATTCATGCAGCCTGCGGGGTCCGGGCGGAGCGCTCAGTTCGATCCTCGCCCGGAAGTGTCGAATTCCCTTGAGAGTCGCCTGGAAGCGGGGGTCGATACTCTCAGGGAGTTGGAACCGATGGCAGCCGCATTGAAAACTGCCGAGCCGCCTGGCGAAGCTCCGCGCCAACTGCAACCTAAGCCAAGCTGGGGGATCGATGCAGAATCGTCTCCACGTCACCGTGGCGGTCTCCAAGCTGCATCGGACGGACTACACCAATCGGATCCTGACGTGTCCGCTCCGAATCGGCAGCCGCCGGAGAAGATCGCTCATCCAGTTGTGGCGAAATCAAGCGCTAAGCTCGGCAAGATTCTCCTGCCAGCTGCACTGGTGTTGACCTGTGGAGGCGCCTACCTGAAAGTGCCGCGTGCGCAATGGCGTCAGAACCTGCACGTGCTATATGCCTATGCAGTGCATTCAGGACACGCTTGGCTCAACCCGCAACCCGCGGCTCCGCCTCAAATCGCTGCCCATGAGAATTTTGGCCAGGCGGGTGATGAGTACAAGTTGCCAGTTCCCGAAAACATCCCCGACGCCACCACTGACCCCTCGCAGATTCACGTCCTTCCGGTAGTGGACCCCACCGCCAAGCCGACAAATGGCTCGTTGGGGAACTCCGGGCCGAATCAGATTGACCCTGGCAACACTGGTCCCAGCGATCAAGAGCCGAACGGACAGATCCAGTCCGCACAAACCCAGAGTGCACAAGTTCGTGGGGAAGAGAATCCGGCGCCGGTGACGCAGATTCCCGCTGATAACCAGCCGGTTGGCGTCTCCCCCGGCAATGGTTCCAGACTCTCCTCACCGGTTGCTTCCCAGCCGCAGCAGCTGAGCTCGAATCCATCGAACGCACCCGCACCCTCGATGCGAACCCCCTCTCCACCGGCCCCGCAGAGTCATCCACAGGGGCATCCGACGTCCATCACAACCAGCGCCGGAATTCCTCGTAGCCTTCAGTCCCTGAGCGCTGCAATGACTCCAGCGGCAGGAGGCAACAAGCCGGCCGAGGCCGCACTGCCCTCGATCGGACCGGTCGATCTACCCGAGGCTACGGCACGGGCACTTCTGGCGCAACAAGTTGAGCCCACCTATCCCGAGTCGGCGCGGGCCAGCCGGCAGCAGGGCACTGTAGTTTTGCAGGTACTCATTGGCCGTGATGGGGCTGTTGAAGAAGTCAAGTTCCTGCAAGGTTCTCTGGCCTTCGCTCGAGCCGCCATCGATGCCGTAAAGCAGTGGCACTTCAAACCGTATTCTTTCAATGGACGACCCACCGTCGCACGCACCACCCTCACTCTCACCTTCAAACCCACGTCCTGATTCTGGAAAAAGGCAGGGTGACAGAGTAGGACGTCTCTCGTCTCATAATCAGAGTGATCTGGTGCGCCCGAACCTACCGAAGGTGGCGGCCGGCTGCGACTGGGGGCCGATCCTTAGACTCAAGCCCGAGTATTCTGAGAGGGTTACCGAAGAGGCGTAAATTGAGCAGCCGAGGAGCAAAAACCCGCATCTACTAAGGATATAATGACAATAGGTCCTTGGGAAGTAATCCCGTCCTAGAAAACGACCAACTCTGATGTCTATGAAAATCAAAGCCGCGATTCTTGTCTCGTCCTTCGCCGTCCTGTTGTTTGTTGTAGTCGGGTCCATGGGAGGCGTGCACGCCTCCTCGAACGACGGCGCTTACCGCCAGTTGCAGGTTTACAGCGAGGTTCTCTCGCGCGTGCGCAGCGAGTACGTCGAAGAGCCCAACATTCCCAAAGTGACCGATGGCGCCCTGCACGGCCTGCTCGAGTCCCTGGATTCCAATTCCAGCTACCTGACCGCTGAGGCCTACAAGCAGTATAAGACTCATAAGCAGGAGTCGAAGGGAGAGATCGGCGCAACCATCTCGAAGCGCTTTGGTTACGCGGACGTTGTCTCAGTATTGCCCGGTTCGCCTGCTGAAAAAGCGGGCATAGAATCGACGGACATTTTCGAGTCGATCGAGGGTCAGAGTACCCGCGACATGTCATTGGCCGAAATTCGTAACGTGCTTTCTGGGCAACCCGGCTCGAACGTGACGGTTTCTGTTGTCCGCGCACGGCGGGCGGAGCCCCAGAAAGTGGTTATCACCCGCGACGTCGTCAGCATTGCTCCGGTTGCCGAGAAAATGATAGAAGATGGTATCGGCTACATTAAGGTTGACGCTCTTACCAAGGGCAAGACCCAGGAGATCGCCGGCAAGATCAAGTCCCTCGAGCAGTCCGGCGCGAAGAAGCTCATCCTGGATTTGCGTAATGATTCCGACGGAGAAGAGGCTGAGGGCATCTCGACCGCAAATCTCTTCCTCAATCATGGAACCATCACGTACCTGCAAGGCCAAAAGCATCCTCGCGAGGCCTTCAACGCCGAGCCTTCGAAGGCTATAACCACCCTTCCCATAGCTGTCCTCGTTAATAAGGGTACGGCCGGGGCGGCTGAGATTGTCGCGGCAGCGATTCTCGAAAACGCCCGCGGCGATGTAGTCGGCGAAAAAACCTTCGGTGACGGTTCGGTGCAGAAAACCATCGATCTGCCCGACGGCTCCGCCTTAATTCTGTCCGTGGCCAAATACTATTCGCCCAGCGGCAAAGCCATTCAGGACGCATCGGTCACGCCTACTGTGGTGGTGGCTGACGCAGAAGATACCGTTGGTCCGGAGGACGACGAGCAGGAGACAACTCCTCAGCCCGAAGCCAAGCCCAAGAATACGCAGGATGACCAACTAAAGAAGGCGGTCGAAGTGTTGAAGAGTCACAACGGCTAGGCGGTTCGATCTTGCTCCATGTTTGGCAAGTTGATCGCGCATCTTCGAGATGCGCGATTTTTTTGGTTCCGCTATTTCGTCCGGCTGCGCTATTCGTGGCCGCCCACTCGACTCCCTGTTATCCTGACCACATCCGCCAATGAAAAGGCTCTACGAAGATCTTCCACCGGTGGAGATTGCGGGACGGAAGCTGGTGGGCCGCGTCCTCTTCGGTCTGTTGTTTCTGATGGCTGCGCTGGTCGGCGCCACGGCCGGACTCATGCTCGTCTACACCACGGATCTTCCTCAAGTCGACGCTCTCGAGGCTTACCGTCCCAGCTCAATCACCGAACTCTATGACGATCACAGCCGTGTGATTGGGTCCTTTGCCTTGCAACGCCGTGTCGTTGCCACTTACGAAGATTTCCCGTCCGTATTGCGGGACGCGCTGGTCTCCATAGAAGACAAAGACTTCTATCGTCACTCCGGCATTAATTTCTGGCGGATCGTCGGCGCTGCTTACCGCGATATTGAGTCTGGAGGCCGGCTGCAGGGCGCTTCCACGCTCACGATGCAACTGGCGCGCAACCTCTTCCTTTCGCCCGATCGCTCCTTTCACCGCAAGGTACAGGAAACCATGCTGGCGATTCAGATTGAGCGTCGCTTCACCAAGCCGCAAATCTTCACGCTCTATGCCAATCAGATTTTCCTCGGTCATGGTGTTTACGGATTCGAGGCCGCTTCTGAATATTACTTCAGCAAGCCGGCAAGAAGTCTGACGCTAACTGAAGCCGCGCTGCTCGCCGGCCTGCCCAAGGGACCAGGCATCTACTCACCCATCAACCATCCCGAGCGCGCCCAAAAGCGGCGCAACCTGGTCATCAATGCCATGCTGGAGGATGGAAAAATCACGGCCGCACAGGCCGCCGACGCTCGCTCCGCGCCGGTCGCTTTGCATGTGCAACACGATCCCAATTCACTGGCGCCGTATTTCGTCGAAGAGATTCGCCGCTACCTCGAAACAAAGTACGGTGCCGATCAGGTTCACGAAGGCGGATTGCGCGTCTACACTTCGCTGGACACGGATTTACAGAAAGCCGCGAACCAGTCGGTGCTCGACGGCCTGGCGGCTTACGAGCACCGTCACGGCTGGAAGGGACAATTGGAAAATGTTCTTGCCCAGGGAATTGTCCCCAACCGTTATCAGCATGCCGACTGGGATAGCGAGCCCGAGGTCAATGGATACATCCATGCGCTGGTCACCGGCGCCGGCGCCGGGATTGCCACCTTCAGGTTTGGCCGCTATACCGCCGCGATCGGCCAGCCCGACGTAGCCTGGACCAAGCAGAAAATTCAGGCCATGCTCAAAGTTGGCGACATTTGCTACGTAAGGATTCTTACTCTCAGCGCCAACGGCGCGGCGCGGGTGAGTCTGGAGCAGGACTCCGGAGCCCAGGGCGCTTTGGTCGCCATCGACAACGCTACCGGCGCCATCAAGGCCATGGTCGGCGGACGTGACTTCAACGACTCCAAGTTCAACCGCGCAACCCAGGCGCTGCGCCAGGTCGGATCATCCTTCAAGCCCTACGTGTACGCGACGGTGATCGATCAAGGCGCCAGCCCTGATGACACCATCCTTGATGAGCCCATAACTTTCGAAACCGCTTCCGGACCATACTCTCCCCACAATTACGACGAAAAATTCGAAGGCATCATCACCTTGCGCCGTGCGCTTGCACAGTCGCGTAACATTCCCGCGTTGAAGCTGGCCAACAAGGTCGGGATCAAGAGTGTCATCGACTACGCCGAGCGCTTCGGCATTACCTCCAAGTTGCCGCCATATCTGCCGGTGGCACTGGGATCGGCCGAAATCACGCTCATCGAGCAGACCTCCGCCTACAGCGTGTTCCCCAACGACGGAGTCCGAATCACTCCGCGCTACATCACCAAGGTGACCGACTACGAGGGCCGCGTGTTGGAAGAAGATTTCCCCGAAGTCAAAGATGCCATCAGCTCCCGGACCGCGCGCATCATGACCGGCATGCTCCATGAAGTGGTGATGCATGGGACCGCGATCGCTGCCTCGAAGATGCCGTTCCCGATCGCAGGCAAAACCGGCACCACCAATGATTTCACCGACGCCTGGTTCGTCGGATTCTCGCCCTCAACCACTTGCGGAGTCTGGGTCGGCTACGATGAAAAAAAATCTCTGGGAGCAAAGGAGACTGGAGCCCATGCCGCTCTCCCCATCTGGATGAATTTCATGATCGCCGCCATGTCCAGCAAAGACATGGCCGGAAAAGATCCCGGCGACTTCCAGCCCCCACCCAACTCGCCCGCAAGTCCGTCCCAAAAAGTCGACACGCCCGACACCGCCCCCGCCACAGAAGAAGCGCACTGAGACGAGAACCACCACGACTCCCGTAGGGGCGAGCAAGGCTTGACAGCGCTCGTCCATTGCCCCACCGCGAGCTCTATGCCACCGAGGCCGCACCGCTGATTTCTTTCGATCGCCGTAACCGCGCCACCACCAGTCGTATTTCCTCAAGAGTAATCTCGGGCGGCAACGATTCCTGCAAAGGCTTCAGCCATTCCACCCCGAGTTGCGCGCAAGCCGCCTCAATGATCGCCGCGCGATCTTTATCCACCCACGCGGCCTGAAACTCGACTTCCCCTTTTTCCACCAGATTAGCAATCATCCCCACCACCGTTCTCACCTGCCGCCCGCGGATGGTGGCAATCTTCTCGATGCTTCGGCCTTCCGCCAGCAAGCGCAAGGTCTCATCTGCGGGCTTGGAAGTTTTCGCGCTCGGAGTGCTTGCCCGTGCGCCTCGACGAAATCGCCCTAGGGCCTGGAGAATCGGCACGCCATATTTCTCGACCTTGCGCTCACCGAACCCCGAAATGTTTCGTAACTCGGCCAGCGATGCGGGAGGCCGCCTGCAAAGTTCATCGAGCGCAGTGTCATACATAACGATAAACGCCGAAACTCCTTGCTCCTTCGCCGTCACCCGCCTCCACTCGCGAAGATATTCGCGCAACTGGGGATCAACCGCCGCCGTTGCAGATTTTGTCCCAGCCTCAACCGGAATCCGGGCCTGCTGGGCTCCGGGCTGCGCCGCTTCCTTCGCCGGACCTCGCCCAATCCGCAGCGGACTGGCCACCGCTGGTGCAAACCGTTTCCGCTTAGGCCGAACTCCCTCGACCGGGGCAGACAACCATCCCGGCGCTGACCCGCAAACATCACAAGCCCCACAGTCCTCCCGCTTCAGTCGCTCACCAAAATGCAAACAAATCTGCCGGTGTCGGCAAGCATTCGAATCCACAAACCGCCGAATGATGTGATAGCGCTCCCAAGACCGCTCTTTCTCCGCGGCATCGGTAATTTTCCCAATAAAGAAAGCCAGCAAGCCCGCATCACGCTGCTGCCAAAGTAGGATGCAATCCGCCGAATGGCCATCCCGCCCGGCGCGCCCCGCCTCCTGGTAGTACTGCTCAATCGACTTCGGCAGCGCCAGATGAATCACCGCCCGCACCGTCGCCTTATTAATTCCCAATCCAAACGCAATCGTGCCCACCAAAACGCGCACTTCGTCCGACATCCACCGTTCCTGATTGCGTTTGCGAGCCTCCGTCTCCATCTTCCCGTGATACGGCAGCGCAGCAATCCCCCGCTCCTCGAGATAGTCCACCGTCTCTTCCACGCGCGCAATGGTCGGAGCGTACACAATCACGTTGCCATCCCTGTAGTTGCGCAGCCCGCGCACCAGCAAATCCATCTGTTCGCCGCCAGCGCATTCCCGCACCAGATAGCGCAAGTTAGAACGATGAAAGCTCGCAATATACTTGTCCGGATTTCGCAACTGTAGCTGTGCCAGGATGTCATGCCGCACCTGCCGCGTAGCACTCGCCGTAAAAGCGGCAATCGGACGCTCGGCAAAATGCGTCCGCAGCCGGCTAAGCTGCCTGTATTCTGGACGAAACTCATGCCCCCACTCAGAAATACAATGAGCCTCATCAATGGCAAAAAATGCCACCGGAACCTGCCGCAGCCAGCCTACGGTATCTGCTCGAGCTAGCCGCTCCGGAGAGAGATAAAGTAGCCGATACTCCCCCGCCCGCGCCTTGCCCATCACCGCCGCTTGCGCATCAGCCGCCAAGGTGCTGTTCAACACCGCCGCCGGAATCCCCATTTGCGCCAAAGCCGCCGCCTGATCCTGCATCAACGCAATCAAGGGAGAAATCACCACTGCCGTCTTCCCCGACACCAGAGCCGGCAACTGATAGCACAACGATTTGCCCCCGCCCGTCGGCATCACCACGCAAGTATCGTGCCCCGCCAGCAAGCTGCGAACAATCCGCTCCTGCAGAGGACGAAACGAACTGTACCCCCAATACCGCCTCAGGGGGCTGATCAGATCGGTTTCCAACTTAGGCGGAGAAGCGGTGGTTACTGCGAGCGGGTCGATCTGCCGCTTCGGGTCAGAACTCCTGTCTACAATCGCCACGCCCACAGTATAGGTGCACAACCGCTCCTACCCGACGCTTCATGATCGATTGACGATGCCATTTCCCGAATTCGGATTGCGGCTCCCAGAACAGCGGGTCTGGCAGAAGGCAGACTCGTAGCGCTGCCAACCCTGCGCCTCCGCCCTTTTTGGGACGCCCCTGCGCTGCTTGAAAGCCGTAGCCTGCAAAGCCAACAGGGTGTACCATCCTCTTGTCTTCCTAGTGGACGAACGAATAGACGGCTTTATAGCTAAGAGAACCTTTTTGGCAAACCCGAGAACCGCTGCTCATTGTTTCTCCGGGCCGTGCGCGACGGAACGCGCCTTGCCCTCCCTGTCGGGTTCTCGGCCGGCCACTAGGAGGCCCCGTGCTACTTAGTCTGAAAAATTCCATCCTGCGTTCCCCAGTCACCAAAACACCGTTGCGATTAGCCTTGTTTTTAGTGTTGTGCGTCACCATGGCGCCGGCGCAAAAACCTTCGCAAGATGCAGGTGGCCTTCCCAAGTACGACCTCCATTCCGAAATGAAAACCAAAGGAGTGGTGGACGAAGTAAAGCTCCTTCCTCTAGGAGCTAAAAGGGACATCACAGAGCTCATCATCAAGAATGGGGACGACAAGGTCTACATCTACGTCTGCCCCAAAGCATTTCAAGAAGAGATGGGCATCAATTTCGTCAAAGGTGACGAGATTGCAGTCACGGGTTCAAAAGTCAAACTGGAGGCCTTGGACATAATCCTCGCCCGGCAATTGGTAAGGGGCCCCGATACTCTCCTGTTCCGAGACGACAAGGGCAACCCAGTGTGGGATTGGCGCACAGGAAAGTGATCAGGTGGGTCACGAAAGATAGCTTCCACCTTCGGAAGCAATGACCGGTTTTGAAGCGAGCACGGCTTGCGGCTCTTAGCCTTCCCTGCATCAGGGCACGACTTCCCATAACCCGCCAGCTTCACTCTCCGCAACACCCAGTTTTCCGCCGGGAACATCTCCCGCCGAATTGTTTCCGCTGATCCGAACACGCATTCTTTCCAACCGCTATAATCGCTGCGCCATGAAACACGAAGACAAACTGGCCGAACTCAAGAAACGCAATCGCCTTGCCGAACAAGGCGGCGGCGAAAAGCGCCGCGAACGGCAGCACAAAGAAGGGAAGATGTCGGCGCGGGAGCGCATCGAGTTTCTGCTGGACGACGGCTCTTTCGAGGAGACCGACAAATTGGTCACGCATCGCTGCAATGATTTCGGAATGGCCGAGCAAAAGTACTATGGAGATGGTTTCATTACGGGCTATGGACGGATCGAGGGTCGGCTGGTGTATGTGTTCGCGCAAGATTTTACCGTGTTTGGTGGGTCGCTGTCCGAGGCGAATGCGGCGAAGATCGTGAAGATCATGGACCTTGCGGCGAAGACGGGCGCGCCCGTGATTGGGCTGAACGACTCAGGCGGCGCGCGTATTCAGGAGGGCGTGATGTCACTGGCGGGCTACGCCGACATTTTTCTGCGCAATACCCTCTACAGCGGTGTGGTGCCGCAGATTTCGGCGATCATGGGACCGTGCGCAGGCGGGGCGGTATATTCGCCGGCCATTACAGATTTCGTTTTCATGGTGGACAAGACTTCTTACATGTTCATCACGGGGCCGGACGTGATCAAGACGGTCACGCATGAGGACGTCACCAAAGAACAACTGGGCGGCGCCATGACGCACAACGAAACCTCAGGCGTGGCACACTTTTTGGCGCACGACGATGCTGAATGCTTGAAAATGGTGCGGGAGCTTTTCAGCTTCCTGCCCTCAAACAATATCGATGATCCGCCGCGGAAAGCTTCGTCGGATCCGATTGACCGCGCCGACGGTGCGCTGGACAACATCGTGCCCGAACAGTCGAACCTGCCTTATGACATGAAGGAGGTGATTCATGCGGTTGTAGATGACGGCTATTTTTTTGAGGTGCAGGATCACTACGCCAAGAACATCGTGGTAGGCTTCGCACGGTTGGACGGCCGCCCGATTGGGATCGTGGCTAACCAGCCTGCGATGCTGGCGGGAACGCTCGACATCAATGCATCCATCAAGGGCGCGCGTTTCGTCCGCTTCTGCGACTGCTTCAACATTCCTCTGGTGACGTTTGAGGATGTGCCAGGGTTTCTGCCGGGAACAGCACAGGAATACGGCGGCATTATCAAGCACGGCTCGAAGCTGCTTTATGCCTTTGCAGAGGCGACCGTCCCGAAGGTCACCGTGATCACTCGCAAGGCTTATGGGGGCGCGTATTGCGTGATGGCGTCAAAGCACATCCGCACTGACGTGAACTACGCTTGGCCGAGCGCCGAGATCGCGGTCATGGGTCCAGAGGGCGCGGTGGATATCGTGTACAAGCGCGAACTGGACCGGGCCGCAAACGGGAGCGCGTTGAAAAAAGCGGAACGGCAAACTGTGCGCAACGGCAAGATCGAAGAATTTCGCGAACGCTTTGCCAACCCCTACGTGGCAGCGGAGCACGGGTTCGTGGACGCCGTGATCCAGCCACGGGAAACGCGCAAGAAACTAATTCAGTCGCTGGCAATGCTCGAGACTAAGCGCGACAAGAATCCTCCGAAAAAGCACGGAAATATACCGTTGTGACTGAGTTCACAGCAGACTCCCGCCGATGGCATCAGATCGGCTGGCATTAAATCTGAGCTCTTAAATCTCTTGAATTACTTCGCAGGAATCAGCGCATAAGGGCTGGAGGCTCGATATCGTTTTTCAAATTCTTCAGGGTGCAAAGCGTTTTCACGTCAGTGATCCGGTCGACGGCGAGAATGCCATCGAGGTGGTCAATTTCATGTTGGAGAAGCTCCGATAGATTCTGGTCGTCGCTTGCCTGAACCTCATGCCACTCGGCGCGAGGATCTTGATAACGGACAGTGATTGCGCGGTGCCGTTCCACTTGCATAAAGATTGAAAAAAACTCAGGCAAGCGTCCCAGACGACGATCTTCTCTGCACTGCGCTCGATAATTTCCGGGTTCACTAATGGCCAGGCTTCGGCAGCAGGCAATTGCAGGAAGATCACCCGGAGGCACACACCCAGCTGGGGTGCGGCGATACCGCGGCCGAAGCCCGTCCTAGTCCGCCAATGGGCAAGAGTATCGGCGAGACCTCTGACCAGCACGCTCACCTCGGGCAAGCTTGGATCCTTTACCGGGCTGGCGGTTTCGCGCAATCGCGGGTCACCTAGTTGAACGATGGGTCGGATGGGCATGGGCAATTCTCCATTGTCTGCTATCGATGACTTGGGCTTGCCGGATTTTACCTGGTTGTGACCGGAGGATCAGATCCAATCGGCAATCTATCTTGCGATGGCGGCGTCGAACAGGTTGAGGAATTCCAGCTTTTTTTCGGCGGGCAGGAATGACGCCTCGAAGGAGTTGCGGGCGAGCTCGCGGAGGTGCTCGTCGGTGAAGCCAAAGGCTTGCTGCGCGAGCTGATATTCGTGCGACAACGTGGTGCCGAACATGGCTGGGTCATCCGTGTTCAGCGTGATCATGAGGCCATGATCGAAGTATTGCTTCACCGGGTGTTCAGAGACGGTCTTGCAGCAGCCGGTGCGGAGGTTGCTGGTAATGCAGGTTTCGATGGGCACTTGACGTTGGGCGAGTTCCTCAAGAAGGTCAGGGTCGTGCGCGGCAGTCAGGCCGTGACCGATGCGCTCGGCTCGCAGGTTGATCGCTCCCCAGATGGATTCGGGGCCTGCGGTCTCTCCGGCGTGCGCGGTTAGGTGAAGGCCGTTGTCGGCGGCGTAAGCGTAGGAATCGCGGAAGAGTTCTGGCTGGGCCTTCTGTTCGTCGCCGCCAATTCCAACCGCGATCACGTTGCGGTCGCGATAGCGGACGGCTAGCTCAAATACCTTTTGCGCAGCTTCGGCTCCGAAGTGGCGGACGGCGTCGAAAATCCACAGCACCGAGATGCCGAAGTCGCGCTTACCACGCTGGCGTCCGCGTTCCAGTCCTTCGAAGATCGCAGGGAAATCCTGATTCCGCCACAGGCAGACTCCCACCGAAACGTAGATCTCGGCGTGCAGAATGTTTTCTTCCTTCAATTGCCGCATGAGGCTGTAGGTAATGAGTTCGTAGTCCTCCGGCGAGCGCAGATGCTCGGTGATGGCCTTGAAGGCCATCAAGAAACCGTCGAAGTCTGGATAACGATAGAGTTTTTCGACTTCGGCGAGCGAACCAGACCCCCCGTGGCGATGTTTAAGTTCGAGCAGGGTAGCGGCATCAATGGCGCCCTCGAGGTGCAGATGCAGTTCGGCCTTGGGCAGGAGGCGGATGAAGCTGTTGGGCCGGTCGGGCGCAGCGGACATGATTCAGATTGTAGATTGTGGACAGCATATTTGCGAGGGAGAGAAACTCACAGGGCGAAGCAGAGCGTGGAATGCGGGGGGAAGACTCTTGAGGCTGGTTGCGGCTGACACTACCTCTTCCCGAACTCACTGCGGTGGCGGCTGTAGAAGATGTAGATCAGCAAGCCCAGCCCGAGCCAAATCACAAAGCGCAGCCAGGTGATGACGGTGAGACCGGTCATCAGGCCGCCGCACAACACGATTGAGACCAACGGGAACCATGGAACGAAGGGCACTTTGAACACCCGCTTGCGGTCGGGTTGAGTGCGGCGCAGGATGATCACGCCCAGTGACACCAGAACAAACGCAAAAAGCGTGCCGATGTTCGAGAGATCGGCGGCATCGCTGATGGCAAAGATTCCGGCGGGGATACCGACGGCAAAACCGGCGATCCAGGTGGAGTAATGAGGCGTCTTGAACTTAGCGTGAACCTTGGAGAATAGCTTGGGAAAAAGGCGGTCGCGCGACATGGCATACCAGATGCGAGCTTGGCCGTATTGGAAGACCAGGAGCGATGAAATCATCCCGGTAAGCGCTCCGATCACGATGATCGAACGAGACCATCGGCTGGCGCCGAGCACTTGCAACGCGTACGCCACGGGGGCCTGGGCAGCTTCTCCGGAGACGAAGGTGGTGTACTTCATCATGCCCAACAGCACGATGGAAACGCCGACATAGAGAATAGTGCAGACGATCAACGAGCCGATAATGCCGATGGGCAAATCACGCTGCGGGTTGCGCGCCTCCTCGGCCGCGGTAGAAACGGAATCGAAGCCGATGTAGGTAAAGAAGACGATGGCACCACCGGTGACGACGCCTCCGAATCCGGAAGGCGCGAAGGGGTGCCAGTTCGAGGGATTTACTAGTGCGCCACCGACGACCAAGAAGATCAAGATCGCGCCAATCTTGATGGCGACCATCACGTTATTAGCCTCCGCGGATTCGCGCACCCCGCGCACTAACAGCACCGTGAGTATGAAAATGATCACGAAAGCTGGCACGTTGAAATAAGAGCCTGTCCAGTGGCCCGCTTCCCAGACCGGCGTGGACCATTTGTCGGGCAAGTGCAGGCCAAAGGATTCCAATTGTGCCTTGGTGTAGGCGCTGAAGCCGATGGCAACCACGACGTTGCTGACAACGTATTCCAGGATCAGGTCCCAGCCGATAATCCAGGCGAAAATTTCGCCCAGCGTGGCGTAAGAGTACGTGTAGGCGCTGCCCGCGATGGGAATCATCGATGCCAATTCGGCGTAGCAGAGTCCAGCGAAGCTGCAAGCCAGGGCTACCAGAAAGAATGAGATGGCGATCGAGGGACCCGCGGGCGGGCGTCCGTGCATGAGGACTTGCGCCGTCCCTCCGCCGCGAAGCAAGTTCACGATGAGATCGAGAACTTGCGCATGCAGGATGGATGGCGCCTGGAAGTATTCTCCGGCGGCGGCGGTGCCCGTGAGCACGAAAATGCCGGAGCCAATGATGGCTCCAATGCCCAGGGCGGTCAGCGACCATGGCCCAAGCGTCTTCTTCAGACGGCGTGCGGGATCTTCCGCTTCGGAAATCAGCTTGTCGATCGACTTGCAACAGAAAAGCTGGCTAGACGAGGTTCGGATAACATTATCCGCTGAAGGCTCAGTCGTGGTTGGTGGTTGTGCCAAAAGGTTGTTAATCTCCTGAACCCAGCTCTGGGCCGCTAGCCCTTAGCCATAGCTGACGAAGGTCCGGTTCCCCGAACCGCTGCCGTAAATGCTAAGCGCTCCATGGCAATTGCTGCCTTTACCGTTTCGCCTGACCGCGCGCCAGCTTCTTCACCTTGGGCTTCTTCGATCCACGTGCGTAGTCGCGGGGCTTTTTTGGCTTTTCCGCTTTAGTCTTCTTGCGGGCGGCACGGCGGGCTTTCTTGCGTTCTTCTTTGCTTAGTGATTTTGTATTTGCCATGAATGCTTTCTTGGATTGAATTTGTAATCGTAATTTTGTAACTTGAAAATCGGGACGCTCAACTTTGCATGAACAATTTGCCCGATTACCAAATTACCCAATTACTCAATCGTCTCAAGCCCGCTCCAACTGGGCATACTTCTCCACCAGCTTCTTCAACCCGAAGCGAGGAAATTGTACCGTAATCTTGGCTTCTTCGCCCTCCCCTTCGCGCTGGTAGACGGTTCCTTCTCCGTATTTGGGATGGCGGACTTTCTGGCCGGGACGAAAGCCGCGCTTGCCAGTGGGCTTTTCTACAGGCGTTTTCGGGACCGTGAATTTTTTGCCACGCGAAGTGAAGAACTCGGCGATGTTCTCGATAGAGTTGAAGGGTTTTGCCGGCACTGTGGGTTTCTGGCGGGATCGATTGGCCGCGATGCTGCCGGCATGATCGCGGACTCGCCAACTCGTGCTTTGATCCTCGTCTTCGTAGGAATAGTGTGCGGAAGTGTGATCTGCGATACCCGACGGCGTGGACAAAGCTTGCCCTGAACCTATCCAAGAGGCACCTGCCCCCACCGTCGATCGGCTGCGGCGCGGCGCACCCAACTCTTCGATTAGGGCTGCTGGCACTTCTTCCAGGAAGCGCGATGGCACGCTGGCTTCCGGCAGGTCAGTCCCGTATCTCCGGCGGTAGACGGCCCGCGTGAGGATAAGCTGATCCATTGCGCGGGTCATGCCCACGTAGCAGAGGCGGCGCTCTTCTTCGACGTCGTCGGGCTGCAGCATGGTGCGCGAATGCGGGAAAAGTCCTTCCTCGAGACCGCTAAGGAATACCAGCGGGAACTCCAGGCCCTTGGCGGCATGCAGGCTCATGAGCGTGATTTGCGCGCGCGCGTCGTAATCGTCAGCGTCACTCACCAGAGCGGCATGATCCAGGAACTGGTCGAGAGTTTCGGCGCGGTCGCGCGAGTCCATGGCCGCATTAAGCAATTCGCGTAGGTTTTCGATGCGCGAATAAGCTTCAGGAGTATCTTCTTCTTCCAGCTGCTTAATGTAGCCGGTGCGGTCGATGAGGAACTTGAGGATCTCGGCGCTGGAGACGGTAGGGGTCGGGAAGTGGCTGGAGAATTCCAGCCCAGCAGCATCTGGCGGAATGTCCAGCTGGGGGTTTGCGTGGTCTGCGCCCGGCGGGACGCGGGTGCTGTCTCCCACGGCGGCCTCGTTACCCGCATAGCTTCGAGCGAAATCGAAGGCCGTATTGTCGAACTCGGTCGGATCGAACGCAGTAGCGTCTCCGTTCATTGTGGCTGATTCCGTTGCGGCATCCGCAGACGCGGGCGAGTCGCCCGCGCCCACACTTTCTTCCAATCGCTCGACAAAAGTTCCGGCTAGCATGGCACGGGCGTCTTCAATGAGCCGCTGGAAGTTCCGCACTGCAGCGAGGGCGCGCTGAGGCAGGAGCTGACGACGAATGGCCTCGCCAATTGCGCCCCATAACGACAGCCCTGTTTCCAGGGCGAGCCGTTCCAGAGTATCAATCGTACCCTTGCCGATGCTGCGCGTCGGAGTGTTGATGACACGCAACAGCGAAATCGAATCATCCGGATTCAAGACGACTTTGAGATACGAGAGCATGTCTTTGATCTCGGCGCGCTCGTAAAACGAGAAACCTCCGACCACGTGATACTTCAGACCGTAACGGCGCATGGCCTCTTCAAACAGGCGCGACTGGGAGTTCGTGCGGTAGAGGACTGCCGCGCGGGCGGCCTCTCCGCGATGCGCGGCTTCGCGGACGTAGCGGGCAATCCAGTCGGCCGCGAAGAGAGCTTCGTTCTCGCCGTCGGGGGCTTCGTAGTAGCCGATCTTGGTCCCGCCCTGGTGCGAGGTCCAAAGATTTTTTCCTTTGCGCCGGATGTTGTTTGCCACCACAGACGACGCCGCCTGGAGGATGTTCTGCGTGGAGCGGTAGTTCTGTTCCAGGCGAATGATCTTGGCCTCAGGAAAATCCTTTTCGAACTCGAGGATGTTGCGAATGTCGGCTCCGCGCCACGAGTAGATCGACTGATCTTCATCGCCAACGGCGCAGAGATTGTGTCGTGTGCCCGCCAGCATCAGCATGAGCTCGTATTGCGGACGGTTAGTGTCCTGATATTCGTCGACCAGGAGGTATTGAAAGCGGCGGTTGTAATACTCGCGCACCGGCGCGGACGACTTTAGCAGACGAACGGCGTCGAGCAGCAAGTCGTCGAAATCGAGGGCATTGGCCTTGCGTAGCTCCTTTCGATATTCCGCGAACAGATGCGCGATCCTTTCCGTCTTGGGATCGGCCGATCGCAGGTAGAGTTCCTGCGGATCAAGCATGTGATTTTTCGCCCACGAGATTCGCGAGAGCACGGTGCGCGGAGTGAGTTGCTTGTCGTCGAGACCAAGGCGCTTCATGGTCGATTTCACCACGGAGAGTTGGTCGGCCTCGTCGTAAATGACAAAGTTTTTAGTATGTCCGATGGGCGGCTGACCGGGCGTGGATGAAGGAATGCGCAGGGCCTCAATGTCGCGGCGGAGAGCGCGCACGCAGAAGGAATGGAACGTCGAGATGACCGGTTTGGCGATGCTCAAGCCGCCCACTAGTTTGTCGACGCGCTCGCCCATCTCAGCAGCGGCCTTGTTTGTGAACGTCATCGCCAGGATGGATTCCGGCATAATCCGCAGATTTTCGATGAGATGGGCAATGCGGTAGGTAATGACACGCGTCTTGCCGCTACCCGCACCAGCAAGAATTAGCACCGGGCCTTCCGTAGTTTCCACGGCTTCGCGCTGCTGCGGGTTAAGTTGGTCGAGAAAAGACAATGCGGGAGTGGCTCCGGAGTTGGTACTTAGATTTTACAGGGTATTGAGGAGGACCGGAGCGGGAGCCGGGAAGGAATTATCCCGCCGCTCTTGTGGCCTCGCACCCCCGGCACGGGCAAACTTCGCGAAGCAACTGCCATGAGTAAATACCCAAGTCGTGCCCATCGTTCCATTTGAACCGGATGGCGTATTTGCCGATTCCTTCGGCAGAGACCGGCTTGGCGGAGGGCTTGAACATGGGCAGCGCGCCCGGAACGGGTTTCGCAGGCTCGCCCGGCTGGCGGCCGGTTTTGTCGCGTGCTTCATTGCACAGGGCGCAGGGGCAGGCGTCGCGGAGATAGGCGAAGTTGTAATGCGAGCGGTGACCGTCCTTCCACTCGATGTCAACGCCCGTTCCGGTCGTGAGATTCACGTTCACGGACTTGGGATCTGTGGCTGCCGTGGGGGCCTGAAGTGGGGACTGCATGGGTTCAGTATCGCATAGGGTGATCGGTCACCGACTTGACTCTTATATGGATTGCCCATTTGGGCGACAGCGGCCCATCCATGGGGGTAGAGCAGGGAACAGGAATAGCAGAAAGAGCAGCAGGATTGTGGCTCCAATA
>Ga0070697_100000054_pt1 | contig 88022 bp, 70 predicted proteins | sample KBSK1501metaG_FD_65475 | JGI IMG/M metagenome (GOLD analysis project Ga0070697, IMG submission 65475) | Corn, switchgrass and miscanthus rhizosphere microbial communities from Kellogg Biological Station, Michigan, USA - KBS K1-50-1 metaG | ecosystem: Host-associated > Plants > Roots >...
GATTACCTGCCGCCGATGAGCGACGGACTGCGGCATTTGATTGGGACGTACAGCCAGGGCGACCTACCACGGAGACACGAAGTCACGGAGAAAACCGGCTGATGAGTTTTGTACGGGAGCTATTCGATCGGCTGGAGACGGACGCTGTGCTGCTGCGGGAGTTGCGCGGCGGGGGCACCGTCTCGGTCAGCGGGCGGGAACTGCTGCCGCGAATAAACACCGCGCGTGCGTTTCTACGTACGAAGGCGTTGAAGAAGGGAGACCGTTGCGCGCTGCTGGCGCATAACAGCGTGGACTGGATCGCGATGGATTTGGCGATCTTGGCCGAGGGACTGATCGTAGTTCCGCTGTACGCTCGACAGGCTCCGGCCGAACTGGTCGCAATGATGAAAGATTGCACGCCGGCGCTGGTTTGTTGCGGCGATGTCGACTTGCGCGACAACATCGCACAGCACTGGGCCGAGGCGCCTCCGCTATTCACTTCCGACGAAATCTTCTCGGCGGCCGGCTTGGTTACTGACGCCCCGCAGATCGCCGAATCCGATCCGGTAACGCTCATCTATACGTCGGGTACTTCGGGCGAAGCCAAGGGTGTCATCCTGAGCGCCGGGAATATCGGCCACATGCTGGGGTGTACCTCGGGGCGGCTGGATATCCTGATGAGCCAGAGTGCGGGGCAGGATCGCGTATTCCACTACCTGCCATTCTGTTTTGCGGGGTCGTGGATCATGCTGCTGACCTGCCTTCTACGCCGCAGTCTGCTGACGGTGAACACCGATCTGACGAAGATCGCCAGCGAAATGCGGGCGGCGGCTCCGGATTACTATCTCAATGTTCCACAACTGCTGGAGCGGATGCGCAAGGGGGTCGATGAACAGCTTTGGAAGACGGGCGGATTTCCGCGGCTGGTTTATCGCAAGTCGAAAGCCGCGTGGGTACGCAAGCAGGAGATGCCGCAATTCGGAGATGCTTTTTGGCTCGCGCTGGCGAAGACCCTTATTTTCCCGACGATCCGCAAGAAGATGATTGGAGAAAATCTTAAAGCCCTGATCTGCGGCTCAGCGCCGTTGAACAGAGATACGCAACTCTACTTCATGATGCTGGGCATCCCGGTGCTGCAGGTGTACGGATTGACGGAGACGACCGCGATCTGCACCATGGATGATCCGCGACATGTGGAGCCCGGGCGGGTCGGTCCGGCCATCAGCGGCATTGAAATGAAGTTGGGCGAGAATGACGAGATTGTAGCGCGTGGGCCAAACATCTTTTCCGGATACTGGAACCGCCCGCAGGAGACGGCGAAGGCAGTGCGCGATGGCTGGTTCCATACCGGAGATCAGGGAGAGGCGAATGCGGCGGGGAACTGGCGCATTGTGGGGCGCATCAAGGACCTGATTATTCTTGGCTCGGGGCATAATATTGCGCCGGAGCCGATTGAAGATGAAATCCTGCAGCAGTTGCCCGGTGCGCAGCAGATAGTGCTGGTGGGCAATGGACGGAGTTATCTTTCGGCCATTGTGACCGGAGATATGTCGCGGGAGAAGGTGCAGGCGGCGATCGATACTGTCAATCCGAGTCTGCCGCATTACAAGCAGGTGCGGGCGTTTCATGTGCGGTCGGAGCCGTTCTCGGTGGACAATGGACTGCTCACCGCGAACGGGAAATTGCGGCGGGATTTGATTGCAGCACGGTTGCAGAACGAAATTGAAGAGGTGTATCGGGTGAAGGTGGCGGTCTAGCAGCCCGCACAGCGCGGACAGGAGTGTCCGCGCCACACTGGATATGAAATCATTCCGAGGGCAGGCACTCTCGTGGAAAGTGAAAGACGGCGTCATCGAGCTGGCGCTGAATCGCGAGCCCTGCAACGAGATCGGGTCGTTGGCGCTCGAGGAGTTGGAGAGTTTCGTGCGCGCGCTGCCGGAGTTGGAACGCGAGTCGCATGCGCTCATCGTCTACAGCTCTTTGAAATGCGGATTTTGTGCCGGGGCGGATTTGCGCGAGCTTTACCTCCGCTCACAGGAGATGGAACCGGCTACTGCCGCCAAAGGCGTACGGGATTTCCTGGAGCGCATTCATCACGTGATGAATACGCTGGACGCGTCGCCGCTAACGACCATTGCGGCGGTTCAGGGGGTGTGTTTCGGCGGCGGCTTCGAGCTGGCGCTGGTATGCGATTTGATTGTCGCTGACAAAATGGCGCGGTTTTGTTTCCCCGAACTTCGTTTGGGGCTAATCCCGGGATTTGGAGGGATTCCGCGGCTGAAGCGCGATCTGGGAAATGCGGTGGTGCGTGATCTGCTGCTGACCGGGCGTAGCATCAATCCAAGTAAAGCCCAGGCAGTCGGACTGGTGAGCCAGGTGGTTGCCGAGGGCGAAGCGTTGCGGGTGGCTCGAGCAACTGCTGGGCAGCTTGGGAAGTTTGATCGAGCGACGGCGGCTGCGGCCAAGCAATTCATCAAGCCGATTCCGTATGAAGAATTGCGGCGGGAGATCGATATTTTCTGCGAGCTGTTCTCCAAGTCAGCAGTGGAGGCGGGGCTGAGGAAGTTCGTCGAGAGCACGGATGCGCAGCCGTACTTGCCGTAACGGAGTAGAACAGCAGGTCCTTCGCTTCGCTCAGATTGACCACTTATAAAAGGGTGCTAGCAACCGAAAGATATGACTCAGGCTACCGATCAGACCTTGGACCAAATCCTTACTCTTGCGGCCACGCACTTCAAAGTCCCGCGCGAGAAGCTCACGCCGGATGACGACTTCTTCAAAACCCTGAGGATCGACAGCTTGCAGGCGCTCGACCTGCTTACCCGGCTGGAAAATCATTTTCATGTAGAGTTGCCGGACTATGAATTGCAGGGCGTCTCGGACTTTCGAACTCTGGCCAGCCGCATCCAGGCGAGGCTCTAATCGACGATTTACGATTGCCGGTTGACGATTTCTGGCATTCGCGCTTTACAAATCGTCGATCGAAAATCGACAATCAACAATCGTACTTTCGTCTAATGCTTAACCTTGACCAATACTCTTGTCTGGGCGCCGCCTTGCGCGACGCGCTCGACCGCTGGCCCAACCAGGAGTGTCTTATCGAGTCCGACCGCGACAAGGAGAGGACGCGGCTCACCTACTCCGATTTCAAGGAAATGGCGTTGCCGCTGGCGAGGGCGCTCGAGGACGCCGATTTCAAGCCCAATGATCGCGCCGCGATCATCATGACCAATCAGTCGAAGTGGCTGATTTCGGCGTATGCGATTTTCTATGCGGGCGGAGTGCTGGTACCGCTGGATTACAAGCTGAGTGCGGCGGAGCATCTGCAGTTGCTGGCACACAGCCGGGCGAAATTCTTGATTGTCGAGTATCACCTATGGAAGGCAATTACCGAGTCGCCTGAATTCAGAGCGCACAAGGTACAAGCGGTGCTGGTCACGGAGGCTCCACCCAGCGCCAACCTAGCCGGGGCGTTTCGTTGGGAAGATTTTCGGCGGAAGGGCGATCCGGCATTCGTTCCGCGTCAGCGCGAGGACGTGGCTTGCATCGTATATTCCTCGGGAACCGGTGGCCAGCCGAAGGGCTGCGTTCTCACTCATGAAAATTATCTGGAGCAGTGCAAGGCGCTGACAGCGTGGTATCCATTCTGGCCGGGCGTGCGCTATCTCAGTATCCTGCCGACGAATCATGCGATCGACTTCATGGTCGGATTTATCGGTCCCTTCGTGTGTGGAGCTTGTGTGGTGCATCTGCGAACGCTTCGTCCGGAATTCGTGCGCAATGCTTTCGTGCGCTACCGGATCACTTACGTGAGCCTGGTTCCGATAGTGCTGAAAAATCTGGAGCGCGGATTGAAAGCGAACTTTGATGCCCTATCTGCACCGAAGCGGCTTTTTCTGAACGGGCTGATTGGGATCAATAAAGCGCTAACGCGCTGGCGACCGAATGTCGCGCTCAGCCGTGGGCTGCTCCCTCAAGTTCACGAAGCCTTCGGCGGCGGTCTGAAGGCGATCATAGTGGGCGGTGCGTTCATGGAGCCATCGACCTTGCAATTTTTCTACGATCTCGGCATCCCGGTTGCGAATGGGTATGGATTGACGGAAGCCTGCACGGCCCTGACGGTGAATGATCTAAAGCCGTTTCGTGCCGACACGGTGGGAAAGCCGCTGCCCGGTGTCGAGTTGCGCGTGCTGAACCCCGATGCGGAGGGCATCGGCGAAATCGCGGTGAACAGCAAGATGGTGATGTCGCATTACCTGGATGATCCGGAATTGACGGCGCAGACGATTGTTGACGGTTGGCTGCTTACCGGCGACCTGGGAAAATTCGATGGCAATGGCCATCTCCAACTCTTTGGCCGCAAGAAGAACATGATCGTTACCGAGGGCGGAAAGAATATTTATCCCGAAGACATCGAAACCGCTTTTGAAGAGCTGCCGGTGAAGGAGTACTGCGTGTTTGCGGCGAACTACGTTTGGCCAGCGAAGAAGCTGGGACGCGAAACTTTGGTGCTGGTGATCCGGCTGGAGTACGGACAAGAATTCAATTACGGGTTGAGAGAGGCCATGCTGACTTGCAACCGGCGCCTTCCCGACTACAAGCGAGTTGGCGCATACCTGGTCTGGAGCAAGGATTTTCCACGCACGGCCTCAATGAAGATCAAGCGCACGGCACTCGCCTCGGAGATCGGCAAAAGTCTGGATCGTGCGGCTGTGGTCGCGCTGTGAGCGACGCTTATCTAGCCGTGATCAATCCGGCGGCTGGCGGAGGCCGCTGCCGCAAGCTGGTCGGCCCGACGTTGCAGCGGTTACGGGCGGGTGGAATCATGCTGGATGTGGTGGAGACGGTTGCTCCCGGACAAGCTATGCACCTGACGCGTGATGCCTACGCCCGTGGTTACCGGAAATTTGTGGCGGTCGGCGGCGATGGAACATCCTACGAAATCGTGAACGGGTTGTTCCCGGAGACGGAGGGGAAGGAGCGTCCCACGCTTGCATTTCTGCCGCTCGGTACCGGCAATTCTTTCCTGCGTGAATTCAGCGATCGCGGCATAGACCATGCGATGGAAGCCCTGCTGGCCGGGCGTTCGCAGCCGTGCGACGTGATCCGGCTGAAACATAAAGATGGAGTGGTTCACTACATTAATCTGTTCAGCGTAGGGTTCGCCGCGGATGTCGCCACCATGCGCGCGCGTCGGTTCAGCGGGTGGGGAGAGCTTGGCTATCAGACTTCGATTTTTATCTGTCTGGCGCGCTTGCTGCGTCGGCCATTTCCGCTGCGGGTGGACGGAGAAGAGAAAATAGATCGGCGTCCATGCCTTTTTCTGACATTCAATAACAGCAAGTTCACCGGTGGCACCATGATGATTGCTCCCCAGGCGGAGGTGAACGACGGATTGATTGAGTATGTGCGCTGGGGACCGATCGGACGCATGGGGCTGATCCGAAATCTCGGGACACTATACGACGGTAGCCATATTCGGCATCCGCTGGCGGAGCGGCGGGCGGTGAAGCGCATCGATTTCCAGCTTGATGGGCCAGTGGACGTAATGATTGACGGCGAGGTGCTCACGCTGCATTGCGAGGCGCTGGACGTGTTGCCTTCGGCGCTGAGCGTCGTGGTATAAAAATTATCTAATGTCACAGGAACGCAGAAAACGCCAGCAGAAGCGAGAGCGCAAGGAGCAGCCAAGAAAGGGACTCGCGCGCAATATCGTGATTGCTGTTCTGACCGTTGCCGCGTTCGGGGCAGCCTACTATTTCGGCATTCGCAAGCGCCACAGCCGTATGGACAACTTCGCGCAATGCCTGAGCGATAAAGGCGCAAAGATGTACGGCGCGTTCTGGTGCCCTCATTGCGAGGAGCAGAAAGCGGATTTCGGTTCGTCATTCGATCATGTGAATTACGTGGAATGCGGCGTTAAGGGCAACACTCGCGCGCAAAGTCCGGAGTGCAAGCAGGCCGGCATCAAACATTATCCAACCTGGGAATTTGCCGGCGGCTCGCGCGAGGAAGGCAACAAGACTTTGCAGTATCTTGGCGAAAAGACCGGATGCAGCCTGCCATGAGCAATCTGACACGGCGCATGCTGATCGCGATTGCGTTGCTTTCGGTGGTGGGCGTCGGGGTGTCGTCGGTCTCGCTGTACCATCACTTCGGAACCTCGAAAACCCGCTACTGCGATTTCGCGGAAAACTTCAACTGCGACGTCGTCAATCGTAGCGTGTACTCGACCGTCTTCGGCATCCCGGTAGCGCTGATCGGCATCTTTGGATATTTGATGTTATTGGCGCTCGCGACCGTGTACCGGACCAAGGCGGAGACGCCCATGATGCTGCTGATCGCCTCGACTCTGGGGCTGGGGTTTGCACTGTACCTGACCTACATTGAGGCGTTTGTGCTGGGGACGTGGTGCATTCTGTGTCTTTCGTCGCTGATTGTCATCGTATTGGTGACGGTGCTGTCGTCGGTGCTGGTGGCGCAGTCTCTGCGGAAGGCATGACCGCCGTAACCGTGTTTATCATCTTGTTCACCCATGCTCGTTTGATCGTGCTCCTTTACCCATGGAAGAAATCACACAACAAAACATAGAATCGGAAATCGTAGCGCCGCTGGGCTCGTTGGTTGGGGATCTGCGAATGCACGAACTTCGCAGCAATATCTTCCGCAACACGCGGCTGCTGCGGGTGTGGGTGCCTCCGGAATACGATGCACCAGAAAACAAGGAGCGACACTATCCGGCTTTTTATCTCAATGATGGGCAGAATCTTTTCGATCCGGCAGTGGCTTTCATCGGAATTGACTGGCAGGTGGATGAGACGGCGGACCGGTTGATCCGTGAAGGCGTTGTTCCGCCGATGATTGTTGTTGGAATCGACAATGCGAGGAAAGACCGGGCGCGGGAGTATCTGCCTTATCGTTCGTTCTATCCCGCGGTGATGCGGCCGCAAGGGAAGCGCTACCCCGAGTTCCTGATTGACGAAGTAATGCCGTTTTTGTACGAACGTTACCGCATCGCGCGCGGGCCGGAGAATACGGGAATTGGAGGATCGTCGCTGGGTGCGCTGATCGCGCTGTTCACGGTGCTGGACCGGCCCGGGATTTTCGGCCGATTGTTGCTGGAAAGCCCGTCGTTGTTTATTTCCAATCGCCGGCTGCTGAAGTACAGCCACGTGTTTCGCGGCTGGCCGGAGAAGATCTATATGGCAATGGGGACACGCGAAGCCGGACGGGAAGACCGCGACAAACAGGTGGTCGAAGATGTGCGTGAACTTGAACGCATCCTGCGGCGGGCAGGGCTTGGAGCGGAGCGTTTGCGGATCAATATTGATGAAGGCGCGACCCACAGTGAAGGAGAGTGGGCGAAACGGTTTCCCGAGGCGCTGAGATTTTTGTTTGGAAGTGGCGGTGCGTGAAAGCGGATTAGGGGGACAATCCGTCTTTCGCCCCTTCCGGGGCTCGGTCAAATTTTGAGCTTACCCACGGCTTGCGCCGTGGGCTTTAATGTTTCGCCGCTTCGCGGCTTTCGAAGCGCCGCGGTCCAGTGTCAATAATGACATCGCTGCTATGAATTGCGTTCAAACAACACGGCAAGCGTTCGGAGTAGTGCGACAGTTTCAAAATAGACGATGAAAGCAAATGAACCACGAAGGACACGAAGTCTCACGAAGGTTTTAGCTTTGAGATTTACTTTTTGTGCCCTTGTGCCTTTTGTGGCTAAGCTGGACGAGTTGATCCACTACCATTATCCTGCTCACGTTTGCGCTGCCGGTTCGTCATTAGTAAGATGTAGTTTCTCTTTTCTTCTTGGGAGGCCAACTCCATGAATCGTCTTAGGAATTTCTCCGTCTTGTTGTGGGTAGTGGTTCTCACGCTGTTCGTCGCACTCGCGCCGGCGCAGCAGTACAACGATGCCCAGATGAAAGCCCTCAAGTGGCGGCTGGTCGGGCCATTTCGCGGCGGCCGGGTGCTGGCCGTGACCGGCATTCCCGGCGATCCCTATACGTTCTATTTTGGCGGAGTTGCCGGAGGTGTTTGGCGTACTACAGACGGCGGCGTCACCTGGAGTTCCCTGACCGATAAGCAGCCGTTTGCCTCCATCGGCGCAATCGCGGTCAGCGAATCGAATCCCGGCGTCATTTACGTGGGCACCGGCGAGTCCTGCATTCGCGGCAATATCTCTTATGGGAATGGCGTGTATAAGTCCACGGATGCCGGCAAGAGTTGGACGTACATCGGATTGAAAGAGACGCAGCACATCGCGCGGGTGCTGGTCGATCCGAAAAATCCCAATGTGGTGTTCGTGGCGGCGCTGGGCCACGCCTATGGCCCGAATCCTGAGCGCGGGGTCTATCGCTCAACCGACGGTGGCAAGAACTGGGATCGGGTTCTTTACAAAGACGACAAGACGGGTGCGATTGATCTCACGTTCGATCCCCACAATACGAACGTGATGTTCGCCGCACTCTATCAGGTGCAGCGTACTCCCTGGAGCCTGGAGAGCGGCGGCGCGGGCAGCGGGCTGTATCGCTCGGTCGACGGCGGCAACACCTGGAAGCGGCTAGAAGGACACGGGCTGCCGGCAGGAATCCTGGGAAGAGTCGGTGTGTCGGTTTCAGGGGCTGACTCGAATCGCGTTTATGCGCTGATCGAAGCGAAAGAGGGTGGACTGTTCCGCTCAGATGATGGCGGTGACACTTGGAGCAAAGCCAACGATGATCAGCGGCTCACGCAGCGTGCCTGGTATTTCACCCACATCTTTGCCGATCCGCGAAGCGCCGACACGGTCTACATGCTGAACACGGGATTGTTTCGTTCAAGTGACGCCGGCAAGAGCCTGGAGTTGCTGCCTGCGCCACATGGCGACCATCACGGCTTGTGGATCGATCCCACAAATCCCGGGCGGATGATCAACGGCAACGACGGCGGCGCAACCGTTACCGTGGATGGCGGCAAGACCTGGAGCAGCCAGTACACCCAGCCCACGGCGCAGTTCTATCACGTGTCGGCCGACAATCGTTTTCTGTATAACCTCTACGGCGCACAGCAGGACAACTCGACGGTCGGTATCGCCAGCCGCAGCGATGAAGGTTACATTGGACGGCAGCACTGGTATGACGCAGGCGGCGGAGAAAGTGGGTACATCGTTCCCGATCCGCGCGACCCCAACATTATTTATGCCGGCTCGGGCGGAGGCGTGGTCACCCGGCTCGACAGGAACAGCCAGCAGGAGCAGGACATCACGGTGTGGCCGCAGGACGACTCTGGGCACGGCGCGAAGGACAATAAGTATCGCCAAGCCTGGACGGATCCGATTACGCTGTCGCCACACAATCCAGATGTGCTCTATACGGCCGCGGAGGTGGTGTTCAAATCCACAGATCACGGCATGAGCTGGACGGCGATCAGTCCAGACCTGACGCGCAACGACAAGAGCAAGCAGGAGAGCTCAGGCGGTCCGCTTACTAAAGACAACACCACGGTTGAGTACTACGACACGGTCTTCACGATTGCGGAATCTCCGGTGCAGAAAGACCTGATCTGGGCCGGAACGGACGATGGTTTGATCCACATCACCCGCGATGGAGGCCAGCACTGGGCCAACGTCACTCCGAAGGGCATTCCGGAATGGAGCATGGTGAGCTTGATTGAAGCGTCCCCGCACGATGCCGGCACGGCTTATGCAGCGGTGGACGCGCACAAGCTCGATGATCTAAAGCCTTATATCTTCAAGACCACGGATTTCGGCAAGACCTGGAGCCTGATCACGAGCGGGATTGCCGATGGCTCCTACGCGCATGCGGTGCGTGAAGATCCGGAGCAGAAAAATTTGCTTTTCGCCGGAACCGAGATGGGCGTGTACGCGTCATTTGACAGCGGCGCGCACTGGGTATCGTTGCAGAACAATCTGCCCACGTCGCCGATCCATGATTTGATTGTGAAGAACGACGATCTGGCGGTGGCGACACACGGTCGCTCGTTCTGGGTGCTCGACGACATCACCCCGTTGCGGCAACTGGGAGCGCACTCGGCGAATGAGGAGATGGTCCTCTACAAGCCGCACGCCGACTACCGCCTGCGCTGGCCGGAGGAGTACGAACGACGCCAGCCTGTAGCGCCGAACCCGCCGAACGGAGCGGTGATTTCCTACTACTTCAATTCCTCTCCAAAGGATGAAGTCAAGCTACAGATTCTGGATGCGCAAGGAAAAATAGTTCGCGAATACTCCAGCGTCGACAAGAAGAAGACCGAGACGCCTCCGGAGTGGCCCGATCTGCAGCCGCCGGTGGAGAAGATCCCGGCAGAAGCCGGCTTGAACCGGTTCGCGTGGGATCTGCGTTATGAGCCTGCCCACGAACTTCCTGGAGAAGTCGGTGCCGAGTTCCGCAATCGCGGTCCTGAGGCGTTGCCGGGCACGTATCAAGTGAAGCTGACGGTGAAGGACAAAAGCGCGACTGTGCCGCTGGAGATCAAGCAGGACCCGCGAGTGAAGGCCTCGGCTGCCGATCTGCAGAAGCAGTTCGAGCTGGAGATGAAAATCCGTGACCAGCTCAGCGCTTTGCACAATACGGTGAATGAGATCCGCAACACGCGTTTGCAGTTCCATACCTTGCAGACGCGGTTGAGCAGTGATGCGCGGTTCAAGAATGTCTTGTCCGCAGGAGATACGCTGGACAAGAAGATGACGCCAATCGAAGAGCAGTTGTTACAGGTGAAGATCAAGTCGTCAGAGGCCAGCTTGAACTATCCGGTGCTGACCGATGAGCAACTCCATTCGTTGTTCTTCAGTGTCGATGTTTTCGATGGCCCACCCACCCAACAACAGCAGGCGGTCTTCAACGAACTGAGCAAGGAAGCGTCACCGCTGATTGCTCAATGGAAGCAGATCATGAGCAGCGACGTGGTCGCGCTCAACGAAATGATGCTGAAGCAGAATGTTCCGGCGATCTACCTGTCGCCGGTGATTGGGGATCAGAGCGGGGCGAAGGCGTCGGGACAGAGCCACAGGTAGTTGGGTCTTCGGGGGCGGTCAGGGCGCTGGCACGGTGCGATATCGACTCAGCTTTGCTGGTGATTCGTCGCCGTTGACCGACCACAGCTTACGGTCGCGGAAGTAGTGGATCAATTCCTGGTTTTGCTGCGGGCCCATGTCGCGGGCCCATACGATCGGGGAATGATCAATGTTCGCGTCGTTGTAGACCCATTCGCGGTCAACGTCGTGGCGCGGACCATACTGGACAAACACCAGGTGACGGCCGGGAGTGTTTTCCAGTTTCCAAACCACGGAAAGCCGATCCAGGTTGCCGCGAGGCCATGCTGGTTCAATCTGGGAGTGGGCGACTGCGGCACTCACGCGCACCAAAATCATGGCAAGCGCAATAAGGGGAATTGCCCGAACAATCGCAATCCCGACCCACCGCCCGTGCCAACGCCATAGACGCAAATGGCGCATCGACTGGATCAGCAGAATGTAGATCAACCCTGTGGCTGGCGCGACATAATGCGGCATAGTCCAGGTTTCAGGCAGTAGGCCGAGCAAGAACACGCCGCTTGCAATGAGGGGGAGACGCATTTTCCGGTCGCGCAGCACCCAGGGGAATGCCAGCAGCGGAACAGTTAGCAGCGGCCCGAGAAAATATTGCCAGCTACTCAGGAGCTTGTCCCAGGTACGTCGCACAGCGCCCCGCAATGTGCGGTTGGTTTCAAACTCTGACAGCTCCCGTCGATATAAGTCGCGCATTACCGCGTGATGGTAGGGCGTCTCAGGCCGGGGTTTGCTCCAAAGAAAATACGGCGCCATAGCATAGGTGCTGCGATTTACCTGGTAAGTCATCGTGAATGGGCTGCCAGTCACTCGCCAGTAGTAGTAGCCCATCGCGGCGGCGCTCAGCAGCAGGATGAGAATCGTAGGCAGCACTATCGAGACAAGCGGCCGCCACGGCCGTGCCTTCCACAGCCAGATCAGCATGGCGACGGCAAATGGCAAGCTGAAGACGAATCCTTCGTACGGCCGAGTATTGGCTAGAATGACGAGTCCCAGAGCGATGATTACCGCATAGCGGGGCTTCGGGCGATGCTGCAGTCGTGGCCAAGCCCCCAGGAGCAGCGCGCCACCCAGCGCAGGCAGTGAACCGTTCCAGTAGCCGTTCATCCAATAGCCGAGAATGCCGAGCCGCAACGCGGCCAAGATTCCTCCCAACAGCGCCCATCCGGGCGGGAACCATCCCTGCAGCATCCAGCAGATCGCCGAGCACAAGGCAGCCGTGATCAGCCATTGCCCGATCCAGGGGTGACCGAGAACTTGTCCCAATGCGAGGACAAGCCCTTCCCCAGGCGGATACATCGACATATAGGTGGGCTGATGGATGATGTGGAAGCTTTCGAAGTGAATCCACATCGGGTGCGTGGGATTGGTCAGGCGTCCGTGGGCGAAAGTGTCGGCGGCTAAGAGATAACTGAACTCGTCGTTCCAGCGGGGAGCCGGAATGCCCAGCACGGGAATCAAGGCGGCGCGCGCGATTAGCACGAACACGCCAACCAGCACCACCGACAGCATTTTTCTTCGCGCAAGCTGGCAGAAGCGGCGCTCCAAGGAAGCAAAGCACCGGACTTGCGGAGAGCTTGGTCTGGTCCGGAGCGAGAGGGCGATCATTACGCCAGCGCCCACAATCAGGATTAGCTCGATGATCGGCACCAGTGAAGGCGCCAGGCGGGCGGAGAGATCATCCATGTTCAGCGCGCTCGGGATTGGTGGCTGTCGTTAACCAGAAAATCGTGCAATAAGAATTGCACCTTCTTACTTCGCGACGATCTCTTTATCGCTGCTCAACTTGTCGAGAATGCCGTTGGCAACTTCGATCATCTCGGGATCGACCTTGCGATTGCTGGAAATGGCGTCGGCGATGGGAACGGAAACAATTTTGTTGGCGCGCAGGGCCGCCATGCAGCCAAACTCTTCGCGATGCACCATATCGATTGCGCCAATGCCGTAGCGGGTGGCGAGCACGCGATCGAAGGCGCTGGGAGTTCCGCCACGCTGGATGTGGCCCAGAACCACGGTACGGCTCTCAAATCCGGTACGCTTCTCGATCTCCGCCGCCAGCGCGTTCCCAATGCCGCCAAGGCGCACATGTCCGAATTCATCCTTGCCAGCAGCTTGCGTGATGTTGTCGCCATTGTTCACTTTGGTGGCGAATTTCGCTCCTTCGGCCGCCACGACGATGCTGAAGTAGCGTCCGCGCGCGTGCCGTAAACGAATGGTCTCAGCGACCTTGTCGATATCGAACGGCTCCTCGGGTATAAGAATGACGTCGGCTCCGCCGGCAATACCGCTGTATATCGCGATCCATCCCGAATCGCGGCCCATCACCTCTACCACCATGACGCGATTGTGCGCCTCCGCCGTGGTGTGTACGCGATCGATAGCGCCTGTGGCAACGTTCACCGCGGTATCGAATCCGAAGCAAAAATCAGTTCCGGCAAGATCATTGTCGATGGTCTTGGGCACGCCGACCACCTTTACACCTTTTCCGTGCAGCTTCTGCGCGACCGACAGCGTATCGTCGCCGCCGATAGCGATCAAGGCCTCAACGCCGTGCTGCTTCAGGGTCGCGATGCACTTGTCCAGGCCCTCCGGCCGTTTAGCGGGATTGGTGCGAGAGGTGCGGAGGATGGTTCCTCCACGCGGCAGAATTCCGCCCACGGTCGAGAGATCGAGGGGGATGGTTTTGTCTTCCAGCAGTCCACGCCAGCCCTCCATGAAGCCCACGAACTGATCCTCATAATGAAATGATCCTTTGCGCACAATGGCGCGTATGACTGCGTTTAGTCCGGGACAATCCCCTCCGCCGGTCAACACTCCTACTCGCATGGCCAGCTCCTATAAAGAATTTCCGGCGTTTCCAGCCTGCTGGATACACCACGCCGAGCCCTCTTCGTCAGATCGGAATTATTAGACTTTAACATTAAACTGATTGAATTCGGGGGTGCGGGCAGGGGTTCGGCCCGGGGTTCTCTAAGAGCAAGCCCGGCAAGACGCCGCCGCTACCTCGGCGCTATTTCGTTCGCTTACGGATTGCGCCCAGGCTATACATTAGGCACAATGCTGGACTGGCAGCTGAGAATCGGTGGTCGTAATCGGCGCTTGGGGTCCCATGCATAAATTGTTACGAGTACTCATCTGGGTTGCCGTTGCTGCGCTGGGCGCGCTGGCAGTTTCGACGATCGCGCTCGACCGTGGGGAGCAGATCAACGCCATGTGGCTGGTCGTAGCAGCCTTCTGCAGCTACGCTCTGGGCTATCGTTTTTACAGCAAGTTCATTGCGGCGAAGGTGCTGGCTCTTGATCCGCAACGCGCCACGCCGGCCGAGCGCCTGGACAACGGCCGCGACTTCGTCCCTACAAACAAATGGGTGGTCTTCGGACATCACTTCGCCGCCATAGCCGGCCCCGGACCGCTGGTCGGACCCGTACTGGCGGCCCAATTCGGCTATCTTCCCGGGACGCTGTGGATTCTGGCTGGCGCGGTGCTCGGCGGATGTGTTCAGGATTTCGTGATCCTGTTGTTCTCGATCCGTCGAGATGGAAAATCGCTCACCGAGATGGCCAAGGAGGAGATTGGACGCGTGGGCGGGGCAGTGGCGTACATCTCGGTGATCAGCATCGTCGTGATTCTGCTTGGAGCGACGGCGCTAATCGTGGTCAATGCGCTGAAGTCCAGCCCGTGGGGCACATTCACCATCGCCATGACGATTCCCATCGCGCTGCTGATGGGCTTGTATCTGCGGAGAATCCGGCCGGCTAAGGTGTTGGAGACTTCTTTGATCGGATTCGTGCTGGTGCTTGTGGCAATCTGGGGAGGGCAGTGGGTTTCGCAGAATGCCTGGACTGCGCGGGCATTCACCTTTACCGCGCCCACCTTGGCCATCCTGATCATCGTCTATGGGTTTGCCGCATCCGCCATGCCAGTTTGGCTGCTGCTGGGTCCGCGCGATTACCTGAGCACTTTCGTAAAGCTGGGGACAATCGCAGTGCTCGCCACCGGCATTGTCATCTTCCGTCCGACGCTGCACATGCCGGCTTTGACCAGTTTCATCGATGGCAGCGGTCCTGTGTTTGCGGGAAAAATCTTTCCTTTTGGTTTTATCATCATCGCTTGCGGCGCGGTCAGCGGATTTCATTCCTTGATCTCCAGCGGCACCACGCCCAAGCTGATCCGCCGCGAGTCGGAGGCGCGCATGGTTGGCTATGGCGCGATGATGGCGGAATCGCTGGTTGCGATCATGGCCATGATTGCTGCCTGCGTGCTGCAACCGGGAACCTATTTTGCGATTAGCAGTCCTGCCGGAATTGTCGGCCAGGCGCCAGAAGCGGCGGCAGCGACGATCAGCAGCTGGGGATTTCCCGTCACCGCTGCCGGGATGCATTCGCTGGCCCAAGCTGTGGGTGAGCAAACGCTATTCAACCGAACCGGAGGCGCGCCGGCTTTTGCCGTCGGCATGGCCAACATCTTTTCCAACTCGCTCGGCGGACAGGCGGTGATGGCGCTGTGGTATCACTTCGCCATCATGTTTGAGGCGCTGTTCATCCTGACCATTCTGGACGCGGGGACGCGCGTGGGCCGCTTCATGATTCAGGATGCGCTGGGACACGTCTGGAAGCCGCTCGGCCGCACCAGTTGGTACCCCAGCACTCTCGCCACCAGCGCAATGATCGTTGCGGCGTGGGGATGGTTTTTGTGGCAGGGAGTGAAAGATCCGCTGGGCGGGATCAATTCTTTGTGGCCGCTATTCGGCATCGCCAACCAGTTGCTGGCCACGGTAGCTCTGTGTGTCGCGACCACCATCATCATCAAGATGGGAAAAATCCGCTACGGTGCGGTCACACTGGTGCCGCTGGTATGGCTGGTGTCAGTGACGTTTACCGCGTCTTGGAACAAGATCTTCAATCCCAATCCGCGAATCGGATTTCTTGCCCACGCGCAGCAACTCGCCGCCAGCGCTGCGTCTGGTCACGAGGTCTCCCGCCTGATCGTGAATGATCGCCTGGATGCACTCGTCACCGGACTTTTGGTGTCGATGGTGGGATTGATATTGCTGCAGTCGCTGGTCGAATGGGCGCGGGTGCTCTCAGGGCGGAAGGCGCCCGCGGTGAAAGAGGTTCCGTTTGTTGCCAGCCACTTCGCCACCGAGGAGCAGGGATGATGGTTCGTGGGCGAAAGCATGGAGTGGACGAAATGATTGCTTATCAGGAGTCAAGCTGCGAATCAAGGGAGCCGCGCGCGCATATGTCCAGTTGGGTGATTGTGAGCACTTGGACAGGGTACATAAAAGAAATGGCCCGCGTGGTCCTTGCAATCCTGCGGGAGATTTTTGATGAGTCCGCCTACGCCCGTTTCCTGTCGCTGCACCGATTGCATTCTTCAACTTCAACCTATGCCGAGTTTCTCCGTGAGCACGAAGTCGAGAAGGTACGTCGGCCACGCTGCTGCTGAGGTACACTCGTTGCCATGCGGGTGCTCGGAATCGACTGCGGCACTGAATATACCGGGTATGGGGTGGTCGAACTCTGCGAGAGCGACAGGCTTGCGTGTGTCATCTGCGGTGCCATCAAGCTCTCCCCGCGGGAGCCGATGGCGCGGCGCTTGAGCAGAATCTACGAATGCCTCAATGCGATCATCGAGCAGTATCGCCCTGACAACGTTGCCATTGAGGATGTCTTCTACGCATTGAACGTTAAGTCGGCGCTGAAGCTTGGCCAAGTGCGCGGGGTCGCCATGCTGGCGGCATCGAATGCAGGGCTGCAAGTCGCCGAGTACGCGCCGCTTTCCATCAAGTCCGCGGTCGTCGGATATGGCAAAGCCGACAAACAGCAGGTCCAGCACATGATCACATGTCTGCTGGACCTCGCGGAGCCGCCGGAGCCGGCGGATGCCTCCGACGCTCTCGCCATCGCAATCTGTCACCTGCACACTTCGGCCACTCTCCAGCGGCAAAGCGCAAGTGCAAGTTGAGTCGAACTCCGCAAACCAGAGGAGTCGGGGATGGTAAAGCTTATTGAGGAGAGCAACGGCCAGCCAGTTTGTCCCGGGTGACACGGGTTTCACGAAACTAGTCGGGCACGGTCACCTGCAAATAGACGGTTTGGTCTACTTGCGATTAAATTCTTCCCATGATTTAAGATTGGCCAGAGCGTCAGCGATTTCGTGCCGCTCTTCCAATCCCTTATCACGATGCTGCCGCAGTTCGAGTTTGCGTTTCAACATTGCGGCGCGCGCGGTTTCGGCGCGTTCTTTCGCCCGCTCCGGCCCGAGTTCCAGCATCGCGGCCTTATAGAGGGTCCTCCAGTGTTCTGAATTCCCGGTTGCGGGTTTACTGGACTTAGGGCGATTTTTTCCCGCGCTTCCTGCTTCACGTTTACCTCCCGAGTTGTCCTTGCACAAACAAGCAGGATGCAACACGCCGCGCCTCACATACTTAACGTAATAGCCGCGCATGGGCGAATCTATTGTTCTTTGGTAAAGAGTGGCTTTACGTTCGTAAGGAGAGGCTCGGAAAGATTTCTGTGGTGGAAGGTGACCTCTGAGGCTGGACCGGACCTTCTTTCGAAGGAGAAAGACAGTTAGCTATGTTTTATGCTCACAATGCCCAATTTCCCCGCCATCCTCACCAATTCAGCCACCGACTCGGCGCCCATCTTCCGCATGAGTTGGCTGCGATGGACCTTCACGGTAGTCTCACTGACCCCGATTTCAGCGGCGATCTGTTTATTGAGCAGGCCCGAAACTACCAGGGGCAGAACCTCTCGCTCCCGGGGTGTCAATGATTCCAAGCTTTCTCTCAGAATAGCAATTTCTGCCTCTCGCTCGCGTCGGCTAGAATCCCGCTCCAGCCCGACCTGAATCGCGTCCAGCAGATCCTGATCGCGGAACGGCTTCGTCAAGAACTCGACAGCCCCCGCCTTCATCGCTCGCACGGTCATCGGGATATCGCCGTGGGCAGTAATGAAGATAATTGGAATAGGGATGTTGGCCTGTGCCAACTGCCGCTGAAAGTCGAGCCCGCTAAAGCCAGGCAACCGGATGTCGAGAACCAGACAACTCGTCACATCCCGACGCCCGCTGCTCAGGAATTCCTGTCCCGACTCGAACAACTCGACTTGCAAACCCACGGATTCAACCAGGCGCTTGATCGCGCGGCGAACCGATGGGTCGTCATCGACGACAAAAACAATGGACGACGGTTCACTCATGAAATACTGCTTACTCTTGGCGGTATTATCCTGATCGTGCGGGGTCGGAGGAGGTCTCGGATCCAGCAGAGGGTCACGCCAACCCCTGCAGGATGGTCGCACCACTTTAGATCGATTACTTCTTTAGATCGATTACTTCGGAAAATGTAATGAGGCCCGAGCTAGGACGATACACCTTATCTGCGATTTAAAGAACTACTAATGCTCTCCCACCGCCGCTATCGTCAAAGACTAACGGCTTACACCCGTGGCAAGGTGAATTGAAAAATTGCCCCGTCTGTCGGCGCGCCCGCCGCCCACAGACGACCGCCGTGGGACTCGACAATAGAGCGGCTGATCGACAATCCCATCCCGATCCCCTCTGGCTTGGTTGTAAAGAACGGTTCAAAGACTTGACCGACTTGCTCCGGATCGAGGCCGCTTCCGGAATCTTGAATCTGGACCAGCACACCGTCGGGGCTCTTCGCCGACTTGATGAACAGCTCTCGAGGCTGATCGGTGAGGTTACGCATCGCGTCGATGCCATTCATGATCAGATTAATCAAGACTTGCTGGACTTGCACCCGGTCGGCGAGCGGACGCGGCAAATCAGCGGCAAGGTCAGTGCGCAAGGAAACACGGTTTCGGCTCAGCTCATTGCGCAGCAGCCTGGTGACGTCCTGAATGACCTCATTTATGTCCAGCTCCGCTCTATCAGGAGCGCCCTTCACCAGCAGGCTGCGAATTCGCGAAATCACCGTGCTTGCCCGGGTTCCGTCGTTCACAATCTCTGCAATCGCCTCCCTCAATTTCGCAACATTCTGCCTTCCACCAGTTAATTCGCGTAAGCAGAAATTTCCGTTTGTGACAATCGCCGCAAGGGGCTGGTTCACCTCGTGAGCAATTGCTGCGGCCAGTTCTCCCATCGCAACCACGCGGGTGATGCGAGCGAGATTCGCCTGCGCTTCCAGCAAGGCCTCTTCTGCACGCTTTCGGTCCTCGATATCGGTGGTCGTTCCATACCATTTAACGACGTTTCCCCGCTCGTCGCGCAGCGGCACAGCGCGAAGCAGGAACCAGCGATATGCCCCGTCCGCCCGCCGTAGGCGCGCCTCCTTCTCGAAAGGCTCTCCAATCGCGAAGGCTGCCCGCCATTCTTCCTCTGCACGGTCTTCCGGATGAAATGCATTCAACCAGCCCCAACCCAGTCCTTCTGCCAAAGAGAGACCGGTGTACTCGCGGAAACGTTGATTCAAGAAATCAGCAGAGCCATCGGGCAATTTGCTCCAGACCAGCGCGGGAAGCGTGTCAATGACAAGCCGGAGGCGGTCTTCACTTCGCCGCAAGGCATCTTCTGCCCGCTCACGCTCGGCAATTTGCTTTCTCAGCGCATGGTTGACCGCTTCAAGCGCATGGTTGACCGCTTCAAGCTGCAGGGTCCGCTTGGCGACGCGATACTCCAAGTCTTGGTTGAGCCGCCGGACTTCCGCTTCCGCCCGCCTGTCCACGGACGATGTCACCATGGCGGCGACAATCACGATCAAGGTCACAATGGCAATTCCACTGTTGCCAAGGGGGGAGATGCTCAAAGCGTGGGAGAAGTCCGGAGGAGGGGCGGGTATGAAACTTGCGGCAGCCATACCGGTGTAATGCATTGCGGAGACAGCGACTCCCATCAACATGGCGCTGCCCAGCCTTCGCGGGACGGTCCATCTGGTCTCCAGTCGTAGATCGAATGCCATCAGCAGAGCGAGCAGAGAAAACAAGACTGCGAGCAAAATAGAAAAGCTCATCCAAGGAAACGAAAACCGGGTGATGGCAGGTAATCTCATCGCGGCCATGCCGATGTAGTGCATGCCGGCGATGCCGCCGCCCATGATGACGCTGCCGGTCAAAGCCTCAACCAGGCCCAATTTCTGCCGGCTCACGACATAGAGCGCGAACGCGGAGGCGAGAATTGCGACCACGAGCGACAGCAGAACCGTCGGCCAGTGGTACGCAACGGACACCGGCAGGCGGAAGGCCAGCATCCCCTTGAAGTGCATCGCCCAGATGCCGATGCCCATCGCCGTGGCGCCGCCGCTCAACCAAGCCAGCCGAACCCGGCCGCTTGCGGCGGTTACGCGTCCCGCAAGGTCCAGCGCGGCATAGGACGCAGCGATGGCTATCAGCACCGAGCGGGCCACCTCGCTGTAGTCGTAGGAGCCATGCATTGCCTGAGACATCATGACAGGCGAACTCCTTCGAGCGTTGGCGAAGACTGCCAGTTTCCCAGGATACGTCAGCAGAGATAAATGACGCATCCGAACTCATGGCAGCTGCCCAATTCAGGCCGAAACAGTGTACGCTCTCTTGGGGTACGACTGCACAGAATCCGCACTCCTGTTCGGATTTCGGAACGCAAACTGCGCACTCGTTGGATGAAGAAGCCATACCCCATATCCGAAGCACCTGCATTCCCCTGATCAGGAGGAGCACTCTACACGCGCTTGCCGGTTTTGGCATAATCTGATCTGCATGTCCTTTTGCACACGTGTGCCGATGCGGCGGGTGATCAAAGCGCTCTCTTGCGTGTGCATTCTTTGCCTGGCCTGTGCCAGCTCCCGCTCGGCAACCCAGGAGTCTTCCACTCCGACGGTTGGCTTCGACTTCAGCTTCCCTGGCTCGCAGCCTGACCGCTACGCCTTCTCCATACCGGGAAGTGGGGACGCGACTTATTCTTCGGATGGAAGGCTCACGCCCAATTCCGATTCCGACGATTTCCGGGTAACCTTTCCCATCTCACGGGCCACGCGCTCACGCATCTTCGAGCTGGCGCAAAAGGCGCGATATTTCCAGGGAGAACTCGATTCAAAAAAGAAGGGACTCGCTTCCACCGGAATCAAGACTCTGAGCTACAAGGACTCGCAACGGCAGACGAGAGCCAGCTATAACTATTCGTTCATTCCTGCCGTTCAGGAGCTCACGCAAATCTTCCAGGGCATGTCCGCCACCTTGGAATTCGGACGGCGGCTCGACTACTACCACCGTTACCAGAAGCTCGCCCTGGATGACGAGCTGAAGCGCATGGACGAGATGCTCAAGCAGAATAGCGTGCAGGAACTTACTGCGATTGCGCCGGTGCTGAAAGAGATCGTGGAAGACTCGTCGGTGATCAATCCGGTTCGAGCGCGAGCCCAGAGGATTCTGGCACGGGTGGGAGGTGGAGTGCAGTGATAAACAAGTCAGTTAAGTCATTCACCATAAACGAGTATGGAGATGATATCTTATCTAGAACTTTAAGCATTGAGGCGGGAGCCCAAGAACTGACCGATTCTCCAGTGCTTACTTCCGACCGAACTGCCCTGGTGAGCTTAGAACCAGCTGGCGTCCGCGAATGGATCAACGATGCAACTAACGCAACTGCTTGGGGTTCTAACTATTAGAGGGGTAGTCTCGGGGGAACGTATGATCAAGCGATTTTGTCAGACGGCGTTAATTGCGGCGATGGCCTATCTGCTGGCCCTTCCCGCGTTCGCCGACTCGCAAGCTCGGGTGGTGCGGCTGAGCAGCGTCGAAGGCAACGTGCAGGTTGATCGCAACTCTGGCCAGGGTTACGAAAAAGCTTTCCTGAATATGCCGATCACGCAGGGCAATAAGCTGCGAACGAGCGAGGATGGGCGGGCTGAAGTGGAGTTCGAAGATAGCAGCACGCTTCGGGTGACGCCCAACTCCGTGCTTGAGTTTCCGCAGCTTTCGCTGCGCGACTCGGGAGCGAAGGCCTCCACGGTTGAAATCAAGCAGGGCACAACGTACGTCAACTTCCGCGGCGAGAAGAACGCCGAGTTCACCCTCAACTTTGGACGCGAAAAGGTCGCGCTCACCAAGCCCGTGCATCTGCGGATTGAGTTGGCCGACGCCGAATCAACTTTGGCCGTGTTCAAGGGCGATGTGAAGGTCGAAGGGCAATCCGGTCCGGTGGACGTTTCCAAGAAACATGCCGTAACGTTCGATCTGGCGGACAACGACAAGTACGAACTGGCGGGCAATTTTGAAGAAGATCCCTACGATTCCTGGGACAAGCAGCAGGAGCAGTATCACGATCGCTACATGGCGAGCAATTACAGCAACTATTCACCCTACATGTACGGTACCAGCGATCTGAACTACTACGGCAACTTCTACAGCGTGCCCGGCTACGGAACGGTCTGGCAGCCTTACTTCACCGGGTTCGGCTGGGATCCGTTCATGAATGGCGCCTGGATGTGGTATCCGGGCTATGGGTATAGCTGGGTGTCAGGCTATCCCTGGGGATGGACGCCGTACCACTACGGTTCGTGGATTTTCGCGCCGGGCTATGGCTGGGTGTGGCAGCCGGGTGGCGCATGGGCGGGATGGTATACCAATCCGCGCGTGATCAATCCGCCACCGCGATTCAATCCGCCGCATCCGCCTTCAACTCCGGGGAATACGACGGTAGTGGTGAACCGGGGAGGCTTTACGCCTCCGGGCGGGCCGGCATCGCGCAAGATCATCATTCGCAATGATTCAGCCGGGTTGGGAATTCCCCGCGGCAGCATCCGCGACTTGGGCAAGGTAAATCAGAAGGTGAGCCAGGAAGGCTCGGTGGCGGTCAAGCTGCATCCGGCGCCGGTGGTGCTCGCATCACCGACGCAGTCCTCGATGTCCCGGAGTACGGCTGGTTCGACTCCTGGCGTGCGGCCCAGCGCGCCGGTTTCGCGGCCCGCTCCGGTTCATTCCACACCACACATGTCGGCTCCGAGCCCACATGCGTCGTCGCCGACTCCGCATGCGTCAACTCCACACAGGTAAGGAATTCTGTGAAAGACAAGGGCGGCCTTCGGGTCGCCTTTTTTTCTTTCATTGAACGATCATTCCCGCATATCCGACGACCATATCGCGGTCGCCCGAGACGTCGCCTGATGTCGCGTATTTGACCAGCTCCGCGGAAGCGGCTCCAAGTTTCCTGGCTGCGGTGAGCATGGCAACCGTGGGACCGAAGCCGCACATGCTGATGTCTTCCGTCTTCACCACGTTGTGGAGTCCACGAGCATCGAGCACGAGGACGCGGTCGATGGCCTTGCGGTCCTTCACCCGCGTGATCTTGTCATTCTCGTAGTGGTTCATATCGCTGGAAGCGATAATGAGCACCGGCTCTTTCAGAGCCGCAATGACCTCTGCAATCGCCAGACCCAAGCCTTCAAGTACATCGAACTCGCCTGTCCCCAGGGCAATGGGGACGAACGTGAATTGTGGCCGTCGCACCTGCAAGAACGGAAGCTCGACTTCGGCGGCGTGTTCGGTGCGGTGTGCCTCACTATCTTCGCGGAGCAAAGGGAAGCGCTGCTTGAGGGCGCCGGCGAGGTCGGAATCAAGAGGAACGGAACCGAGCGGAGTTTCCCAGTGGCCCCGGCTCATCACGGATAGCGGAGTGCCTCTGCCTGTATGGTTGGGACACATCAGAATGGTACGGCGCGGGATGTCGAGCTTAGCGAACACCGCGCCCGCAACGTGGCCGGAGTAGATGTACCCTGCGTGCGGAACCACACATCCTAATGTGGAAACCGTGTGTTCCTGGGGGGAAAGATAGGATTGCACTTCGGCGAGCAGCACATTACGGTCATAAGGATAAAACCGTCCGGCGACGGCGGGATGGCGAATGCTTGCGGCCATAGGTACCTCGTGCTGCCGGCCAGAGGCCGGCGCTACGCACCCGAGTGGTCTGACAAGGCGCGGAACAGGGCCGCGCTTTTCTCCAGCGACAAAACTTCGGCGCGGACGTTGGGCTTCACTCCCGTCTTCTGCAAGGCGGCCCGCAAAGCTTCCGGTTTGTATTGCGCCTTCAGGTTATTCCAGATTGTCTTGCGCTTTTGGCCGAATGAGAGCTTCAAGAAATTGATAAAGTCGTGCTCCGGAATTCGGAGATTCTGCAGCCGGGGAGCAATGGTGAGCCGCACCACCGTCGATTGCACCATTGGTGGAGGCGCGAATGCCCCGGGAGGCAAGGTGAATAGTTTCTCGACCTTGGCGTAGAGCTGAGTCGTGGCGGAAAGCAGTCCATACTCGCTTCCGCCGGGGCGAGCCGCGAGGCGGTCGGCGACTTCTTTCTGGACCATGAGTACGATGGTTTCCAAATATTGCCGATAGCTGAACAGGCGCAGCAGAATATCGGATGTGATGTAGTAAGGCAGATTGCCGACCACCCGAACCGGCTCCGGAGTGAATTCCATGCCGGGACGCGTGCTGCCCGGCTTGGGCCCGAAAAGAGTGTTGAAGTCGATGGCGAGAATATCGCCTTCGATGATTTCGACATTGGGAGCGAGCGCGAACTGCATACGCAGTTGAGCTGCCAGGACCCGGTCCAGTTCGATGGCGATCAGGCGGCGAGTGCGCCTGGCCAGCAGGGAAGTGAGGGCTCCGCGGCCGGGGCCGATTTCGAGCACTGTACTCTGGGAGATGTCCCCGAGTGCGTCCACAATGCGAATCGCTGCCGAATCATTGGCGAGATAATGCTGGCCGAGTTTGGGTTTGTGGGTTGGGCGCGCGGCGGAGACCTTTGGCACGTTGACCCCGTTTCTTTCCGACATTTAGACTGGCAAGTTCATCCCGCGAGTCAGTCTGGCGCAAAAGCAGTGTGCGGCAGCGCACCCATATGATAGCTTGCGCCCGGCGAACTCGCACTTTTTGGAGGAAAAGGATTCATGCATATCGCTTTTGCTGCTTCGGAGTGTGTACCGTTTTCCAAGACCGGCGGGCTGGCGGACGTGGTAGGTGCGCTACCGCGCGCTTTGGCTGCCATGGGTCATCAGGTCAGCGTCTACTTGCCGCGTTACCGGCAGACAAAGTTGAGCGATGCCCAGACGGTGGTGCGCAGCATCACCGTGCCTTTCGATGACCGCTACCGCTTTTGCTCGATTGTGAGCGGCGGCAATCATTCTGGTATAAAGTTTTATTTCATTGACTACCCGCCATTCTTCGACCGCGACGCTTTGTACGGAACTTCGTCGGGCGATTATCCCGACAACGCGGAACGCTTCGCCCTCTTCTCCCGTGCTGTGCTGGAAGGCTCGAAAATCCTGGGAGTGCCGGACGTCTTTCATTGCCACGACTGGCAGTCGGCCCTGATTCCGATTCTGCTGCGCACGCAGTATGCGGAAGACCCGGCATTGCGTGACGTGGCTAGCGTGTTCACCATCCACAACATGGGATACCAGGGACTGTTCTCGCCCGATACTTTGCCCTTGCTGACCTTGCCCTGGGACCTGTTCACCATCTCGAAGATGGAGTTTTTTGGAAACGTGAACTTCCTGAAAGGTGCGCTGGTATTTTCCGATTTCATCACTACGGTGAGCCGAAAGTACAGTCAGGAAATTCAGACGACCGAATTTGGGTTCGGCCTTGAGGGTGTGCTGCGCGACCGGGCGGCGACCGTGACCGGGATCCTGAATGGCGTGGATTACGACGAGTGGAGCCCGCAAACTGACAAGTTCATTGCCGCCAAGTATTCGCCGCAGGATCTGAGCGGGAAGACGAAGTGCAAGCAGGATCTGCTGGCGTCGTTCGGCGTCAACAATCCTGATCTTCGCCTGCCGGTGATCGGCATCGTGTCGCGCTTTGCGGCACAAAAAGGCTTTGATCTGATATCGCAAATCATGGACCGATTGGCTCGGGAAGACATGATCGTGGTTGCGCTCGGCGCCGGGGATAGGCCTTACGAAGAGATGTTCCTGCGCCTGTCGAAGCAGTTCCCGCAGAAGATCGCGGTGAAGGTCGCTTACGACAATGCGATAGCCCACAAGATCGAAGCCGGGAGCGACATGTTCCTGATGCCGTCGAGATACGAACCCTGCGGGCTGAACCAGATCTACAGCTTGAAATACGGAACGGTGCCGATCGTGCGGGCGACCGGCGGACTGGATGACACCATCGAGCCTTGGGATCCGCGGACCGGAAAGGGAACTGGTTTCAAGTTTGTCGAGTACAGCGGAGAATCTTTGCTGCTGACCATCAAGCATGCGCTGCAGGCGTTCGGTGACCAGGCATCGTGGCAGCAGTTGATGCGGAACGGGATGAACAAAGACTTCTCATGGAACGCTTCCGCCAAGGAGTATGTCCGAGTTTACGAGCGTGTGCGCCAGGCACGAGCCGTAAGCCCGGAGGTTCCCCGCGCTGCGGGCAAAGAGGTTTTGGCGCGAGTCTGATCGCAAAGATTACGGCCCGGCTCGGCCAAACTCTCTGACGCGAGCCTGGTAAAGGCAACCTCTTGGCGAAAAGCTCTCAGTCCATTCTTTCCCCCGATTGTGACTGGTAGAATCGCATTGCGACGGTTCTTGCCAGCAATGCTGAATTCCCACAAAACCATCTTCCACGTGGACATGGATGCGTTCTTTGTCTCGGTGGAGGAGTTGTTTGATCCTTCACTGAGAGGAAAAGCCGTTGTTGTCGGCGGACAGCGGAATGAGCGGGGAGTGGTGTCCGCTGCTTCCTACGAAGCGCGAAAGTTTGGCGTGCATTCGGCGATGCCGCTGCGGACGGCGGCGAAGCTTTGTCCACACGCCGTTTTTGTGGATGGGCATCCGGACCGCTATCGCGAGTGCTCGGAAAAGGCTCATCACGTGCTGAGTTCGTTCTCCCCGCAAGTCGAAATGGCTTCGATTGATGAAGCTTATCTGGATATGACGGGAACGGAACGCTTGCACGGGCCGGCGCTGCGGGCGGCGCACAATCTTCATCAGAAGATGAAGGCGGAAACGCAATTGAACTGTTCAGTCGGGATAGGAGCATCGCGATTGATTGCGAAGGTTTCTTCGGCCAAAGCCAAGCCCAACGGTGTGCTCTGGGTGGTTCCCGGCCAGGAAGCGAGATTTCTGGCTCCGCTCGATGTGCGCGACATTCCGGGCATTGGCAAGGTTACCGAACAGAACCTGCAGGGCTTGGGTGTTCGCAAGGTCGGAGATCTCTCTCGCTTTGACGAGCGCTTTCTCGAAGAACATTTTGGCAAATGGGGGCTGGCTCTTGCGGGAAAGGCACGCGGAGAAGATGCAGGCGGATGGTTTGACAATGAAGTGGGCGCGGATACCGCAGCCAAGTCGATCAGCCACGAGCATACGTACAACGAGGACACGGCTGATCCCGCGCAGCTTGAATCTACTTTGATGCGATTGTCGGAAATGGTGGGACGGCGTCTGCGGGAGAGTGGATTGCACGCGCGGACGATTCAGTTGAAGCTTCGCTACAAAGATTTCACCACCATCACACGGGCTCACACGCTGGCTGACACCACACAATTGGACACCGAAATATTCGAGCAGGCTCGATCGCTTCTACGCAAGAACTGGCGACGAGGGGTGGAGGTGCGATTGCTGGGTGTGCAGACTTCGGGCTTTGAAGCGCAGACCGTGCAGGGAGATTTTCTGGAAGGAGATCGGCGGGAACGGTGGAAGCAGGCACTTTCCGCGGCTGATCGGCTGCGGGATAAGTTTGGCGAATCGAGTGTGAGTTTGGCGACGGGCATGAAAGGTGGATTCCGCGAGCGTACTCATGAGAATCCGGTGGGGTTGCCGGGGAAGCAGAGAGGATCGAGCTGATTCGACAGCCGAGGGCGGCTGTCGCTACGCGATCTCTGCGGGCACCCGAAGATTGACGGCAAGAAACTAAGGCCGGGACTTCCGGAATTGCTTCCGGTCCCGGCCTTTTGTACTTCAACCTTTACTTTAACTCTAGTTTGCAGGAGCAGCGTTGCTGGCACTGGTCGCGTTGCCAGGGTTATTGCCCGTGCCTAGGCGCGAAAGGCGCGGATAGAACGGGGTGACTTCGAACGGCATCTTGTCGCGCGCCGAGGTGATCGCCACCGGCGCGGTCTTGACCATTTCCACCTTGTCATCCCAGGCGTTCAGCTTTACGCGGCCGCCAAGCGGCAGGGCTGCGATCTGATCCAGCTTATTCGGATCCAGGGCTGGCGCTGAGGTCATTACTGCGGCCATGCGATTGATGCCGCCCTTATTGTCGACGAACTTGTTGCCCAGGTGCGCAGTCAACAACGCCGAGAGCGTAGGAGCGCGCTCGGAGAGCGCTTTCAGGAACAGGCCGGCGGTGTCGAGTTTCTGCGCGTAAGGCGAAGTCTTCAGGATTTCGAATGCCTTTTTGTCGGCTGCAGTTTCTTCTTCGGGAACGTGACGGAACCCGAAGTTCTGGTAGGTGGATTCATCGGAGAAGAGCATGCGGTCATTGAAGGCGAACTTGCTGCCCAGGTTGTGGCCGAGCACGATGTGACCGAGCTCGTGGGAGAGCACCATGGCGAGGCTGGCCTCGTCGGGCAATACGTCAATCAGGCCGCGGCTCACGATGATGGTGTTGCCTACGCTGAAAGTCTCGAGCGGCGAGGTCAGCATCACGCGCGTGCGGACCGGGCGCGGCAGTTCGATGTTGTTGGTGATTTCCAGATTGTTGACTACGGTCTGAAGAATCTTGTCCAGCTCGCCGGCGGGAGCGAGCAAGCCCGCGGCTTGGAGACGCTCGACAACGTTATCTTCCGCCTGCTGCTGCCATTCACGTTGCGCTTGTAATGGGGAGGCGTCGCCGGCAGCTGCGCTGTCATCTTTCACCGTCGAGTCCACGGTGATGTTGGTCAGTTCGTCTTCCTTACCGCCTTGCTTCAGATCGTAGCCCCAGATGCGGGTCTGGGCCTTGAAGGCCATGTTGTTGTCTTTGGCGCCGTAGCTGAAATCACCTTCTTCGCTGTAGATGTAGGCGGGCACCCAGTATCCGGGAATCAGGTTCAGGCGCCAGCTATCCATGTGGAAGAAGTAGGCGTTTTTCGGACGCGGCGCATAGGTGCCGTTGAGGCGGACGATGTTGTAGTCCTGATCTTCCACCCAGATGCGGCCCAGGAAGCGGCCTTTGCCGGCGTCTTTCTTGGGTGTGACGTCGAAGACGATGCAGCGCACGTCGCCGAGGAATTCGCGACGAGCGTACTTGAAGTCATAGTGGCCGCGATCAAAATCGGAACGGTCGGCGAAGATCATCCAGGAGAAGCCCATCGGCTTGTACTCGAACTTGAACAGCTTGGTAAAGCCCCCCATCATGCGAGTCTGAAAGCTGGAGTCCTTGGAGAGATAGTCGCGGCGATCGACTTCTTCGCCCATGTCCATGCGGCCGAGAAAGTAGTGGTCTTCCTTGGGCACAGGGCCGAGCTGCGGGTCAGGCTTGAGATTCTGGAGATAGGTCTCGACCAGCGGGTTGCGGCTCTTGAGCATCTCCATGAGCGCGTGTTCGCGCATGATGGCGCGGTCCACCACCTGCTCCATGGTGCTCGGCGCGATCGAGGATTGCGTCGCGGCTTGCGGCTGGGTGGCCACGGCAGCGGCCGAGTTGGGCGCGAACTGAGCCTGCAGCAGCACGGCAGGCGGCTGCTCGGCAATGAGCTGCGGCGATTGTGCCGCCGTCTGCTGGGCTGCAGCACTGAGCGAGGTCAGCAGAAAAGCGGCGGCCATCCATTTCGTAGTACGCATAACACTGTCCCTTTCTGGTGTTTCAGTAAGCCAACTGGAAAACCACGTGCACGATTGCGGTCGAATCTACCGGCGTGCCATTGCGCAAGGCCGGTTTGAATTTCATTTTGTTGGCGGCGGAAATGGCAGCTTCATTCAGGCCGTGTCCCATGCCGCGCACCACGCGAGTGACGTGCAACTGTCCGTTCGCGCCGAACATGACTTCGAGCAAAATTTCGCCTTCCAGTCTTAGTTGACGAGCTTCCTCGGTGTAAACCGGATTGGGTTTGTAGGTGATCTCAACCGGGTTGGTGGGAGGGCCGCTGTCGAGCTGCCGCTCTGTTTTCGGGCTGAGCTGTGCGACTTGCTGGGCGCCGAAAGCGCCGGTGGCTACTGAGCCGCCGCGTCCGTTGCTGCGTCCGTCGCCTTGACCTCCAACCGCGATTCCGTTGCCAAAGCCTGCGCTGGCGATTGTGCCTTTCAAGCCGTTTGCGCCACCCGTGCCGTTGCCCTGACCGGGGCCTTGTGGCAGATCAAATGAACCGGTGTTGGCGGCTACCAGCTTGGCGCCTTCGCGTCCATTGCCCTTGATCCCGTTGGGATCGCCGAAGCCTCCGGTCTGGACTTTTTGTATGGGCGCGTTAATGGTGGGAGTGGCGGAGCTTCCAAATTCTCCGGTGTGAACAATCTGCACCGGGCGGGCGCCTCCGGCAACCAGCTTCATAGCTGGCGCAAAGCTGTTGACCACGACTTTTGGTGGCTCCGGGAGTTGCTGCCGCGGAATGCGGATCTCACGCGGAACAATCAATTTTGGCGCAGTGAACTGTGCTGGCGGGAGCAGCTTGGCGCGGAGAACCGGCTTCTTCATCCTGAACGGCTTAGGTTGCGTTCTCGGCATCGGGATCAGCTCGGTTATGTGATAGTTCTTCACGATGTTGAGCCGGTCGGGCCAGATCATGCCGAGGTTGAGCAGCAACAAGACCAGCAGGATCTCGAAGCCGTAGCTGGTGGCGAGGGTGCGCCAATCCATCTTGCGTTCTGGCAAAAGTCCTAGCTGGAAGTCGTCCGGCATAGCCATGCATTGCTCCAAGGGAGACCCGAGCCTGGGGATGGCGCACGGGTGGAGTTTTTAAGTTACGAGAGAGCGGGCAGAGGGTAAACGTGTCCGGGGCCGGTGTACTTTGGTAATCGCGTGTGGTTCCGAGTGGGGAAGGCCCAAGATGGGCTCACTGCCCAGGAACGGTGGTACGGAAGTAACCGCGCGGCCTTATTTTTGGCGCGTGGCCGGCGATCAGGGCGGAATTTGCTGCGAGAGAGTGAGCCAGCGTGCCGTTTGCGAATTCGTTCAGGACGGCAATTTTGCTTTCCGCTTGGCGAAGGCATAGAAGACCGGGATGCCGGCGAGGATCACGGCGCACGCAAGCAGCACGAGATGGCCCGCTTCGCGATCACGCAGGTCATTTGCCAGTGTGAAGCAGAGGAGCACCGCGGCCGCGGCAACGAACAAAGCGGGGAGAACGGGATAGCCCCACATCTTGTACGGACGACTGGCATCTGCCTCGCGATGGCGAAAAACAAAGATGCTGCTGCTGGCGACCATATAGAAAATCCATTCGGAAAAGATTGCGACGGAGAAGAATTTCTTGAAACTGTCACCCGCCGAACCAGCTGCCAGTAGAAGAATGATCGACAACAATGCCTGAACCACGATGGCTGCCGACGGCGTATGGAATTTTGGGTGAACCGTAGCGAGCTTGCGAAAGAAGTAGCCGTCACGAGCTACGGCGAAGGGAATACGCGCGCCACTCATCACCGTGCCATTCATCGCAACCAACATGGAGATAGCCATCCCAGCAGAGACAATCGCGGCGCCGGCGGCTCCGAGGACAATGGCGATCGCGTCCGATGCCGGGCGTTGCGATGTGGCGATTGCGGATGCGGGAAGCACGTACTGCACGGCGGCATTCAGCAGCATGTACAGAACGCCGACCGTCGCGACACCGGCGATCAGAGCGACAGGGATGCTGCGCTCCGGATTGCGAATCTCGCCGGAAACCATGTTCAAGTCGTTCCATCCGTCGTAGGCCCAGAGCGCCGCTACCAGGGCGGCCATGAAGCCGGCCAGTTCTCCCTTGGCTCCTGAGAACGTGGTGCTGAAATTGTGCCAGGTAGCTCCGCTGTAGCTGAAAGCGATAAAGATGATCGCGAGGATGATGGCTACTTTGAGGATCGTAAACAGCAGCTGGAATTCCCCGGCTCTCTTCACGCCGATGTAGTTGATGAATGAGATGAAGATAGCGGCGGCGACGGTGACGAGTTGTTCGTAGGTGATGTGAAACGGGTTGGTGACCATGTCCCGCGAGAAGAAAGCCAGGGCAGGGAAGTCTCCGAGCACGCGGACGAAGCCTGTGGCGAGGGTCGCAATGGAGGCAGGCTTGGCGATGAGAAACCAGGTCCAGGCGTAGAGAAACGCGGGCAGCGGGCCGTAGGCATCGCGGATGTAGACGTATTCTCCGCCGGCCTGGGGTTTAAGCGCTCCCAGTTCGGCGTAGGTGAGAGCCCCGGCGAACGACAGCAGGCCGCCAACCATCCACGCGAGGTAGACGAGCTTGGCGGAGCCGACCGCCTGCATCATTTCAGCGGGAACGAGAAAGATTCCGCTTCCAATGACCGTGCCCACGACTACGGCAATGGCATGAGAGGGGCCCAGATCACGTGATAGTTCGGATTGGGCCGAGACTTGTGGCGCCGGTTGCGGCATAGGTGGAGGCGAGTATACGCGAAAAACTCAAGCCGCTGAGTAGGCGTGGAACTGCCGCGGATAAGACTGGGAGTTCCGCTATATTGGAGTTTCATGAAAGTGGAATCAACAGCCGTGATCCGGCCGGCGCGAGCGATCGCCGGGTCGATTCGTCTTCCCGGAGACAAGTCCATTTCGCATCGTTACGCCATGCTGGCAGCCATTGCGGCGGGCACTACTCGGCTGGAGAATTGTTCCACCGGCGCGGATTGCGCCAGCACGCTGGCATGCTTGAGGACGCTAGGTGTCGAGTGGCAACGCGAAGGGAATTCGGTTGCGATTCAGGGTCGTGACCCGAAATTGAGTGCGCCAAGGTCGGCTTTGGATTGCGGAAACTCCGGCTCGACGATGCGCATGTTGAGCGGCATTCTGGCTGGACAGGACTTCACCAGCGAATTAGTTGGGGATGTGTCTCTTTCGCGGCGTCCCATGGCGCGAATCATAACCCCACTGCAAACGATGGGGGCGAAGATCTCCGCAAACGACGGCGCAAGGCCGCCGCTTCGTATCACTGGCGGGCATCTTCGTGGGATCGATTACGAAATGCCCGTGGCGAGCGCGCAGGTGAAATCGGCACTACTTTTCGCGGGCTTGTTCGCAGAGGGCGAGACGAGGGTGCGAGAGCCTGTCCGCACGCGCGATCATGGGGAACTGGCGTTGCGCGCTTTTGGAGCAGAGACGAACTCCCAGAAGAACGAAGTTCGCATCACTGGCGGACAGCGCTTGCATGCGATCGAAGCAACTATTCCGGGGGATATCTCGAGCGCGGCTTTCTTTCTTTGCGCGGCGGCGTTATTCCCCAGCTCGCGGCTGACCATCAGCGGCTTACTGATGAATCCGACGCGCGCGCGGCTGCTCGATGTCCTCATGGGAATGGGGCTGAAGATTTCAGTTTCGGAGATCGAAGAACATCACGGTGAGTTGGTCGGCACGGTCGAAGCATCAGCCGGTGAGCTGTTGGGTGGGACCGTTGCTGGTGCGGATACTGCGGCGTTGATTGACGAGCTTCCCGTGCTGGCTGCGGTTGCCCCTTATACGCAGAATGGCATCGAGATTCGTGATGCTCGTGAATTGCGAGTGAAGGAATCGGATCGGATTGCGGCCATCGCATCCAATCTGAGAGAAATGGGTGCGCAGGTGGAAGAACGCGAGGATGGATTCCGCATTCCAGGGAGACAGAAGCTGCACGGGGCAGAGATCGATTCCTTCGGGGATCACCGGATCGCGATGGCCTTTGCAGTGGCGGCGCTGCGGGCGGATGGAGACACCATTATTCACGGTGCAGACGCGGCCGTAATCTCTTACCCGGGATTCTTTGAGGCGCTGGAGAGCGTGTTGCAGCGATAAGAAAGGCAATCACCACAGAGGCACAGGGAGTCTCAGTGCCTCCGTGGTGAAGAGACCTTTACTGCAGTTTCTCAGTCTTACTCTCGTACTTTACTGTGCCGGTGTTCTGGTTCATGCGATCGATGTCATCATTGGTAACAGTACGGGACGCTTTTGCCGCCGGCTTAGAGAGTCCTGCAAGTGTTGCCACGCCCTCACTGGACTGGAAGAAAGCCACGCCGGTTTCGAATGGCTGATCGCGATAGACGCGGCTATGTTCCGGTTCGGGCTGCTTTTCGATCGCTGCCGCACCTGGTCCCTCAACGGCCGGTCCGTACCAGTGAGTAACGGCAAACGCGGCACCTGGCCCGGAGACGACATTGTCGAATGTAGAGTTGCTGGCGCCCGCGACTAGTCCTTGGGTCGCATTGCTGGCGCCGGCAGGCAGGGGCGAATAGCTGTCGAGAGAGACCGATGGAGTTGTTACCAGGGGCACGAAGGGTGTGGCGTACACTCCGTAGTTTGGCGGCCAGTTGCTGGCGTAACCTCCGATTACGGTGGCCTGCGCGGCCGCGAATGAAGACAGCATCACAAGCGTGCAGAAAATATTCAACAGACGCATACCTTCCTCCTAGAACCGGGTGCGGGCCGTCCTGGGATACCCGGACTCCATCATGATATACCCGAAACCGGGCGCTGGATGCGGGTTTTCTGGGGAGGACGCTTAGCTGCCGACGTAGCGGGCGTAGAGGCTTCGGGCTACCGCGGTATCGGTCGTTCCTTTGATGATAGCGCGACCATCGGGGAACAGTGTCATCTCATAAGGCTCGTGCCAGAACTTCAGCACAAAATCATTGTGGCGGACGGTCCCATGGGGCTTCAGGCGCTCAGTCATTTCAGTGAAGCTGAGAGGGCGCTGGCGCTCATGAATCTGGACGGAGTTGCGTCCGCAGAGCGTGATGCGGGGGCGGCCTTCTCCGGCAAGGTGTAAAAAGTTGCGCTCACCACATGCACGGCAATCCGCCCGGGGATGGTCGGCAGCGATCTCGGCGCGTTCGTTGGTCCATACATCGAAGGAAAGCAAGGTGCGGCGCAGGCGATCCTCCGCGCCAACCAGAAATTTAATGGCTTCCGTCGCTGCGATCGAGGCGGCGAGATTAACCGCTGAGTTCAGAATTCCGGCGGTCTCGCAGGTTTCAATCGCTCCCCTGGGCGAGTTGGGGAAGATGCATGCCAGGCAGGCAGTCTTTCCGGGCAATACGTTAAGCGTTACCCCGTAACTTCCCACAGCGGCGGTGTAGATCCAGGGCAGCGAGTTCTTCACCGCGAAGTCGTTGAGCAGATAGCGGGTCTCGAAATTGTCGGTGCCGTCGAGAATGAGTTGCACGCCGTCCAGCAAACTCTCGATGTTCGACGGCGTGAGATCGGCGACCTGCGACTCGACCGTGATCTGGGAATTGAATGAGGCTATCTTGCGGGCAGCGGCAATTGCCTTGGGAAGCGATTCGGCGGCGTCCGCTTCGTCGAATAATGACTGGCGGTGCAGATTGCTGGGCTCGACGTAGTCACGATCAATAATCCGCAAAATCCCCACGCCGGCGCGCGCCAGCAGGGAAGCGAGGGCTGACCCGGTAGCGCCGCAACCGACGACGGCGATCCGCGCGGCGGAGAGCTTGCGTTGGCCTTCTTCGCCGATTCCGCGAAACAGCACCTGACGGGAATATCGTTGGTCGAGTTCCAAAGCGGTCATCAGCTTTCCAGGGTACAAGACGGTATTATAAGTGGCATCGGGCTTGGCGGATTATGGAGTATGTACTGACGAGGCTTGCCATTTCAAGCCGAAGACAACGTTCGCCGGTGATGGTTTCATCGAACTACTAAACCGCTCAGATCCGCGTTCAGGAGACTTTTTGCGACTTCGGGAAGCAATGCTCAGCACCGTGGCCAGGTTATTGGTCGCGGTCGCCTTGGCGTTGACGGCATGCTTTGCCCAAACGGCTGTCAGTCAAGACCACTCCTCGGCCCCGCAGGGATCTCAGCCGGTGGCGTTTGCCGTGGCCAATTACCAGGGACTCACGGTGCAGGAGATAAAACTCCCAAATGTCCCCGATAGCGAACGCCCGCGCTTGTTGCAGGTGATCGAGCAGCGAACCGGACAACCGTTGGACCGCGAACGCGTGCGCCAGAGCATCCAGGCGCTCTATGGAACCGGGCGTTTTGCGGATGTTCGCGTGGAAGCGGAACGGGTTGGAGAAAGCGGAGTATCGCTGGCGTTCGTGACCAGTCCCAACTACTTCGTCGGCGATATCACCGTCGAGGGCACGCCCTCTCGCCCGAATGAGAACCAGGTGGTTAATGCCTCCAAGCTTCAGTTGGGCGAACTCTTCACTACAGAGAAACTCGATCGGGCGATCAAGAACATCCAGCGATTGCTGGAAGAGAACGGCTACTACCGGGGCGAGGTGAGCTCGCAAGAGACCAGGCACCCGGAAATACTGCAAATCGATATCAATTTCAAAATCAGGACTGGACCGCAGGCGCATATAGGCCATGTCACGGTGACGGGAGATGCAGGGTACTCCGAGGAGCAAGTGCAGGACATCACGAAGATGCATCCCGGAGACGGAGTAACGGTACAACGCGTGAGCAATGCGCTGGACCGCTTGAGAAAGAAGTATCAGAAGCAGAATCGGTTGCTGGCCGAAGTGTCGGTCGCAAATCGGCAGTATCAGCCATCCACGAACACCGTCGACTACACATTCAACATAAAGCCTGGGCCGAAGGTGGACATAGTGGTCGAGGGCTTCCATGTAAGCCGTAGTGTGCTGAAGCGCAATGTTCCGGTATATGAGGAGAATGCGCTCGATGACGACCTGCTCAACGAAGGCCGACGTAACTTGCTGGCCTATCTGCAGGGCCGGGGATATTTCGAGGCCACCGTTGGCGTAACCAAGCACGCCGATCCTACCAACGACGAGATGCGAGTTATTTATGAGATCGATGCTCGTGCGCGCCACAAACTGGCAAAAGTCGCGATCGAGGGCAGCCTGCAGAACAACTTGGGATTTCCCGCGCAGGATCTGCAATCTCGCATGCAGGTGCAGCCGGCGGGGCGCCTGCTGTCGCGCGGCCGCTACAGCCAGAAGCTCTTGAATGACGATGTCCGGGGATTCGAGGAACTGTATCGCGCTAACGGATTTCAGCAGGTGAAGATCACGAGCAAGGTGCTGGACGATTATCAGGGACAGAAGGACGTATTAGCGGTATTTATCAACATCGATCCGGGACCGCTAACCACGGCGAATTCGCTGACCTTTGTCGGGAACTACACAGTTACCGAGGATCAGTTTGGATTCCTGAACGTCGGACCGGGCCAGCCCTTCTCTGATGCCAAGGTGGCCGAGGACCGGGAGATTATCCTCAACCATTACTTTAACCATGGTTTTCCCAACGCGTCGTTTGAAGCCTCAGCGCGGCCGTCGGCGAACGATCCGAACCGCGTGGATGTCATTTACGCAGTAGTGGAGGGAGAGCAATTTTTTGTCGATCAAGTGCTGGTTTCCGGATTGAACTACACGCGGCCCGTGGTCGTACAGCGCGAGCTTCAAATGCACCCCGGCGACCCACTCAGCCAGGTGGAGATGCTGAATACTCAGCAGAAACTCTATGACCTGGGGATCTTCAGCCAGGTGGATACCGCAGTGCAGAATCCAGAAGGGCAGCAGCAATACAAGAAGGTGCTTGTGGACGTGGAGGAGGCCAAGCGTTACACGTTCAACTATGGCGTGGGCCTGGAATTCCAGACGGGGACCCCGTCGATAGGAGTCAATCTGCCACAGGGACAAACCGGCGTCAGCCCCCGGGTTTCCTTCGACGTGACGCGCCTTAACTTTCGCGGAAGGAATCACACCATCACCTTCAAATCCCATGTGGGCCGTCTGCAGCAACGGGGACTTCTGGGGTACGAGGCTCCGCGATGGTTCAACAGCGAGAACTGGAAGCTGTCAGTAACAATGTTTTACGACAACACATTGGACGTCACGACGTTCACCTCGCAGCGGCTGGAGGCATCGATTCAGGCGCAGCAAAAGATCGGCAAAGCCAGCACCATGGATTACCGGTTTACCTATCGCCGGGTGAAGGCGACGAACATCGAAATCAGCCCGGAGCAGATTCCGCTGCTTTCTCAGCCGGTGCGCGTGGGCATGCCGGGTTTCAGCTACATTCGCGATAAACGCGACAATCCGCTGGAGAGCACTCGGGGTAACTACACCACGGTTGATGCGGGCGTGGCTGCCGGCACGTTTGGATCGGAGGCCGACTTCAGCCGCTTGCTGATTCAGAATTCCACCTACCAGGCATTTGGGAAGAAGCGGCCCCAGGGAAAGAAATTCGTGTTCGCGCGCTCTACCCGCATTGGGTTGGAGAACGTGTTTGGCAACACGCTGATTCTTACGCCCGGGGAGTCATGTCCCAATCCCATGAACCTGAATCCGGCGCCTTCCTGCTCGCTCATTCCCTTGCCGGAACGATTCTTTTCTGGTGGTGGAAACTCGCATCGCGGTTTTGGACTAAACCAGGCAGGTCCGCGCGATCCGACTACGGGATTTCCTCTCGGCGGCGCCGGGCTGTTTTTAAATAATCTGGAGCTGCGGTTTCCCCCGGTGACGCTGCCCTTTTTCCAGGACAACATCAGCTTCGCGATTTTTCACGATGCGGGCAACGTATTTAGCGATGGACGGGATATTTTGAATAGCCTGCTGCACTGGCAGCAGCCGAAGCAGGAAGTCTGCGGCAATCCGGCCATCGCCAACCAGTGCAGTTACAACTACATCTCGCAGGCCATCGGAGTGGGGGTGCGATATAAGACACCCATTGGGCCGGTGCGGTTTGACTTCGGTTACAATCTGAATCCACCGGTATTTCCCAGTTGCCAGGCTGTGCCCGGAACTGGCGCGGTAACTGCGCCTTATTGTCCCGCAAGTTCTCCCTATTTTGCGCGGCAAAAAGTGAGCCACTTCAACGTATTCTTTAGTATTGGACAGACGTTCTAATGGTAATGATCAGGAAGATTTTTATTGCCGCGATGCTCGGGTTAGTCGCATTGCCTCTGTGGGCCGGCGAGGTGATCGACGGCATTGTCGCAACCGTGAATGGCCATGCCATCCTGCAAAGCGATTGGGAGGATGAAATCTGCTTTGAAGCATTCCTCGGCGGACAGCCTTTGGATCGCGTCACGCCCGATGCCCGTAAAACAGCTCTCGACCACTTGATCGATCAGGAGTTGCTGCGCGAGCAGATGCAGTCTCTGGAGTCGCAGCACGTAAGTGACGAAGTCGTAGGCGAGCGCATGCGGGAGGTTCGGAAACAGTATCGGGACGCCAGCAGTGATCAAGGATGGCAGGCGCTGCTGGCGCAGTTCCACTTAACGGAAAAGGAAGTCAAAGAGCGCCTGGGGCTGCAACTCGACGTCATGCGGCTGGTGGATAGCAAGCTCCGGCCTGGCGTGCAGATCGATGCCAAGAGTATTGAAAGCTACTACAACCACGAATTTCTGCCGCAGCTTCGCCAGGCGGGAGCGAAAGACGTTCCGCTGGCGGAAGTCACTCCCAAAATCAAGGAACTCCTCACCCAGGAAAAGATGAACCAACTGCTGGCCGCCTGGCTGCAGAGCCTTCGCTCGGGAAGCAACATCCGCGGCGAGGGATTCCCGCCGAACTCCCGAGGCCCGGCCCAATGACCGAAGCCGGCGACAAGCCGCGTCGCCGCAGAATCTGGAAATACCTGCTGGTCGTAGTCTGCGCGGGTGTAGTGCCGCTGGGCGCTCTCGCCTGGTATGCGACCACAGACTCATTTCAAGCGATGGTGCGTCGCCGGTTGGTCGAAGAGGTCGAGAAGGTTACCGGCGGCAGAGCCGAGCTCGGCAGCTTCCATGTGGTTCCGTTCCGCTTTCGAGTGGAAGTGCGTGACCTGACGATTCATGGGCTTGAGAAGCCCGGCGAAATTCCTTACGCACACATAGACCGGCTGACTGCGACCGTCAAAGTCATTTCCGTGCTGGGCACCGAGTTTGGATTCCATTCGGTAGAGCTTGACCGACCCGTGATTCACTTCATCATGTATCCCGACGGGACCAGCAATCAACCACGTCCAAAGATCGCGCGCACATCGGAAAGCGCTGCCGCCGAGGAGCTTTTCTCTTTGTCCATAGGCCACCTTGTTGTGCAGCGAGGCGAGATTCTGTGGAATGAGCAAAGAATTCCTCTGGATCTTGATGCCAACGATGTTTCCGCCGATATGCGGTATTCGCTGCTGCATCGCCGCTATGAGAGCTCTCTCCGGCTTGGCAAGGTGAACACCACGGTGCAGGACTTCCGTCCACTAGCCTGGGCGGCAGAGGCAGCGTTCACTCTTTCCAGCAACAGTGTGGAAATCAAATCGATGAATATGACTGCGGGCCGCTCGCGGCTGGCGGCCAGCGGGCGAGTGGACGATTTACGCAACCCCAGATTCGTCGGGACCTATAACGCGGCAATAGATGTCGGAGAGACTGCGGCCATTGCACGCCGTCCGGAAATCGGACGCGGGACGCTGGAATTGGCAGGACAGGGTAATTGGTCGGCTCAAGACTTCGTATTAACGGGAAAGCTCTCGGCAAGGAATCTTGACTGGCGAAACGAGTTTATAAAGCTCTCGAAAGCTGCGGGAACCGGTCAGTTCAGGGTGGATCGCCGCCGGTTCGCTGTGTCGGAAATTCAAGCTCGAGCATTGGGCGGCGCTATCAGCGGCGACGCTGAAATTGCGAATTGGCTCGCGCCTGCAACTGCTTCCAAACGAGTGAAAGGCGCGTCGGGAGAACCGACGGGTAAAGTGTCACTGCGAATAAGGGACGTTTCTGTTCGCGAGCTGAAACAGGCACTGGTGAAGGTATCGCGGCCCGTGAATCGGCTAAACGTCGCGGGCGCTCTCAACGGGACCGCTGAAGTCCGCTGGAAGGGGTCGCTGAAGCGAGGTCAGACGGCAGTGGCTTTGGAGGTTGTGCCTCCAGCACAGCCAGCAGCAGGGGAATTGGCGCTCAGCGCGCATTTAAAGGCGAACTACGACGCTCAGGCCGAGCAGGTCGACGTCGCGGAGTTTGAAGCGGCGATGCGCGGAACGCAGATGCGAGCGTCAGGGACGCTTTCTTCTCATGCCGCCATGAAGCTCTCAGTGGTGAGCAGCGACCTGGAAGATTGGACTCCGATTCTTAGCGCCTGGGGAACAACCCAGCCGCTGCCCTTTACTCTGCACGGGCACGCCACGTTCAACGGAACGGCGACCGGGAAATTCTCTGATGTGACGCTGGCAGGAAATCTACAAGCTCGAGATTTCGACACGGTCATCGCCCCGAACCGGCGGTTTGCGGGACGAACGATTCACTGGGATTCGCTCATCACCGATCTCCAACTCTCGCAACATGGCTTTGCCGCACGAAATTCTACATTGCGCCATGGCGCGACCACGGTCGTCGCCGACATCACGGCTAATCTGCAGAAAGGTGAGTTCACCGATCAGAGTTCCTTTGCGAGCGGGATCGTGATGCGCAATGCCGACGCATCGGAAATTCTGGCGCTTGCCGGATATGACTATCCCGTTAGCGGGACGATGAACCTGACATTGCACGCCGGAGGAACGCGGGCGGAGCCTACGGGCGAAGGCCATGTTCAGATCACCAATGGGGCCGTGTATGGCGAGCCGATTCAGCAATTCACCTCGGACTTGCGTTTTGCTAACGGTGATTTCGGACTGAACAACATTCATCTGGCGCACTACGAGGCACGGGTTAGTGGCGGAGCAACTTACAATCCCTCGACTCACGCCTTCCGCTTCAACCTGGCGGGAAACGATTTTGATCTGGCACGAATGTCCCGGTTGCAGATCAGCCGCGTCAAGGTGGATGGACATCTGGATTTTCAAGCGCAAGGCTCGGGCACGCTAGAGGAGCCGGTCATTAATGCGAACCTGCACGTGCGCGATCTCACACTTGATCACGAGCGGGCTGGCGATTTCAACGTCGATGCCGAAACCTCCGGGGCGCAGCTCCGGCTCAAGGGCCGTTCGCAATTTCAGAATGCGGAATTGTCGATTGACGGCACGATTCGCATACGCGACGAATGGCCGTCGCAGATTAATTTGCACTTCAATCATCTTGATGTGGATTCGTTGCTGCGGATGTATGCCAAAGGTACGGTGACGGGTCATTCCGCGGTCGCCGGAGACCTGGACTTGCAAGGCCCGCTTCGCAAGCCGCGGGAACTGAATGTAACTGGAAATCTCAGCGACTTCTACGCTGATATCGAAAATATCAAGCTGCGTAACAATGGCCCCATCCGCTTTACATTGAATGAGCAGGTCTTGAAGGTCGAGCAACTGCGTTTGATTGGCGAGGGGACCGACTTGGCTGCGAATGGCTCCGTGGAAATTGGCGGCGGCCGGAATCTCAATTTGAAGGCTCAAGGCCACGTCAATCTGCAATTGGTGCAGAGTTTCAATCCTGATTTCACTTCCTCAGGTGTGGTGACGGTTGACATGGCGGTAGGCGGAACCATTGACCACCCGCAGACGCAAGGCCGTTTGCAGATTAGCGGCGCCTCCATTGCCCATATTGACCTGCCGAGTGCGTTGAGCGACATGAACGGCTCGCTGGTTTTCAATGAAAATCGGCTCGAGATAGAGAACCTAAGCGGGCGTACTGGCGGCGGATTGCTCACGGCGCAGGGATATGTGAGCGCGTATAACCGGCAGCTCAACTTTGATTTCACGTTGCATGGGCAGGACGTCCGCCTGCGTTATCCACCGGGCGTAAGTTCGACGGCAACGGCAGACGTTCGGTGGGTGGGCACGTCGGCGATTTCGACGTTGTCGGGGGATGTGACCGTAACCAAGCTGGCGATTACGCCGGGATTCGACTTTGGAGCGTACTTGGCGAAAGCTTCCCAGGCAACGGCGCTTCCCCAAACCAACCCTCTGCTGAATCGCATCAAGCTCGACGTGCACATTGCTACCGTCCCCGAGTTGCAGATGCAGACGGCGGTGGTGCGGCTGTCGGGCGACGCCGATTTGCGTCTGCGCGGCACCGCGGCGAAACCTGTGCTGCTGGGACGCGCCGACGTGCTAGAAGGCGAAATCTATTTCAACGGGACGAAGTATCGCATGGAGCGTGGGGACGTGACTTTTTCCAATCCTGTAACCACCACGCCCGTGCTTGATCTGCAAGCGGCGACTCGGGTGCGGGACTACGACATCATCGTCGGCTTGAATGGCCCACCGGACCACATGCACATCAACTATCGTTCCGAGCCGCCGCTGCCCGAGGCCGACATCATTGCGCTGCTTGCGTTGGGGCAGACACAGGAGGAGTCAGCGCAACTGCAGCAGTCCGGGCAGGGCGCGTTCAGCCAGGCCGCATCGAACGCGATTCTGGCGGAGGCTCTCAACGCCACCGTCAGCAATCGGGTGCAGCGTCTGTTTGGAGGCAGCCGGATCAAGATCGATCCGCAAGGCCTGAGCACCGAGACCAGCCCGGTGCGCGGACCGCAGGTCACAATCGAACAACAAGTAGCCAACAACCTGACGCTCACGTACAGCACCAACGTTTCCCAAGCCTCGCAGCAGATTATCCAGGTGGAGTACAACGTGTCCCGCAATGTCTCTGTTGTGGCCGTGCGCGACCAGAACGGTGTGGTCAGCTTCGACGTGCGTATCCGGCGGCGCAAGAAGTAGGCGGGCTGCTCTCGCTCAATTTCCTCTTGCGCATCCCAACTGTCGTATCCTGATGTCGTTGAGAGTGGATTCCCAGTCCGATTCGTTTGCTTTTGAGCGCCAGAGAATGGTGGATGGGCAGCTGCGCGCTCGGGGGATTCAGGACGAAGGTTTGCTGCAGGCGATGGCTCGCGTGCCGCGGCACGAATTCGTGTTGGATGATTACAAGCGGCAGTCGTATGAAGACCACCCGATTCCGATTGGCGAAGGGCAGACCATCTCACAGCCATACATCGTGGCGGTGACGCTGGAGGCGCTGCAACTTGATTCTATCGATTCGGTGCTCGAAATTGGGACCGGATCGGGGTACCAGACCGCCATCCTGGCGCAAATGACCAAGCACGTGTACTCGATTGAGCGGCATCCGGCGCTGGCGCGAAGAGCGGAGAACATCCTTCGTGACCTTGGGTATGAGAACGTACGCATTGTCGTCGGCGATGGTAGCCAGGGATTGCCAGAAGCCGCTCCATTCGATGCCATCGTGGTATCCGCAGCGGCGCCGCAGGTTCCAGGTTCGTTATTCGAGCAACTGCGAGAGGGCGGGCGCATGGTGATTCCAATCGGTCCGGCGCAAGCTCAGCAATTGCAATTGGTGATAAAACGCTCTGGAGGCCCTCTGGTCACCGTGCTGGAAGGCTGCCGCTTCGTTCCCCTGGTCGGCGAAGAAGGTTATCCGGGAGATTGGTAGGCGGAAACATATCTTTCTACATCCAACCAAACGAGAGGTTTTTGTGCCCGAATTTCAACTCCGCCTTCGGTAGTGAAAAACAAGAACATCGGACCACAAAGGACACGAAGTTACGAAGAAATTAGACGTATGATGCGACAATTCACTCAAATCTCTTGTGGCGTGCTTCTGCTGACTGCGCTGGTGTTGCCGCTGTGGGCACAGCGCGGGAATGTGGGGACCGGACGGTACGACGAGCAGATTGATCAGGATGTGACTAAGCTTTTGCAGTCGAAGGATAAATGGAAGGGCATCACCGCCAGCACGGACGATGCGATTGTAACGTTGAACGGCTCAGTAAAGATATACATCGACAAGGCGGACGCCGGCAGGCGGGTAGGCAAGGTTAGTCACGTGGATGGGGTTCGTAATCATGTGCAGGTGGAAGGCAGCGTGCCCGACGCAGAATTGCGAGAGAAGTTGTCAGACAAGCTGGCCTATGATCGGATCGGGTACGGCATCATGTTCAACAATCTCACGCTGAATGTGCAGAATGGTGTGGTAACAGTCGGCGGCCAGGTGCATGACTATCCCAGCCGCGATTCCGCTGCTGCTATCGTCGCGAGTACACCGGGGGTGAAGGACGTCATCGACGATATTGAAGTGCTGCCAACCTCCACCTTTGATGACGACCTGCGGGTTCGGATCGCGCGGGCAATCTATGGCGATCCAATCATGCGAAAATATACGATGGATCCGCAGAAGCCGATTCGGATTATTGTGGATAATGGCAATGTGTCGCTTGAGGGCGTGGTAGACAGCCAGATGGACAAGCAGATCGCCGAGACGCGGGCACGCGCGGTGCCGAATGTGTTCAGCGTGAAAAATAATCTGCTTATTGCAAATCAGAAGAGCAGGTAGCTGCTAGGTTGCTGCTGGGGGGGCGAAAATCAGGCAATTGCCTGACCGAGTTTTGCCTACTCAGTTAAAATCTGGTCGTGGGAATCGCTCACAACCTGCGCGTCACCCTGGAGATGATCAAGTGGGAACACTCGGTGTTCGCGCTGCCATTTGCTTTATGTGGCACGATGCTTGCCGCTAGGGGCCTTCCCACCATTCACCAGCTTGCCTGGATTATTGTTGCCATGGTGGCGGCGCGTTCGGCAGCCATGGCGTTTAACCGTCTGGCGGACGTTTCGATTGACGCCGCCAATCCCCGAACCCGGACCCGCGCCCTTCCCGCAGGAACTCTTACCCCGGGCTTCGTCGCCACGTTCGTCGCGGTTGCTTGCGCGGTCTTTGTGTTGGCAGCTTCGCAGTTGAACCGGCTGGCGTTGATGTTGTCCCCGGTCGCGCTGGCCATCGTCCTGCTCTACTCGTATAGCAAACGCGTGACCCGCTGGTCGCACCTGCTGCTGGGGTTCGCGCTGGGGATCGCGCCGGCAGCGGCCTGGATTGCAGTGCGTGGCTCGTTTGATCCTCGAATATTGCTGCTCACTGCCGCGGTCACGTTCTGGGTGGGTGGATTCGATGTGCTTTACGCCTGCCAGGATTACGAATTCGACCGGAGTTCGGGGCTGCATTCGATCCCACGTTACTGCGGTATCGAAAAATCGCTCTGGATTGCACGCTTATTTCATCTGCTGATGTTGGGATTACTCATCAGCCTTATACCGGCTTTCGGTCTGGGCAAGTGGGCGATGGCAGGAGTGGGAGCGGTCGCACTACTGCTGCTGTACGAGCACTCGCTGGTCTCCCATGATGACCTCTCCAAGCTTAACGCGGCGTTTTTCACCATGAACGGAGTGATCTCGGTGGTGTTCTGCGTCTTTCTGGCAGGAGACCTGCTCTCGCGAACGTAGTACCCGTGGAAGCCACGTCATCATTATCTATCGGCGCTAGCTAGGAGAGCGCCGCGGTCTTGCAGTATCATCAATCTAATGGCGAACGCGCACCCATTCCAGACCGATGATCCGCGCCTGAACCCAATAGCTGACGAGGTGTTGGCCGGTGAGCGGCTAAGCGCGGAAGATGCGCTAACGCTCTACCGCACGGGAGACATCCTGGCTGTCGGGTGGCTAGCAAACCATGTGCGTGAGCGCAGGCACGGCGACCGGACCTACTTCAACGTCAATCGCCACATCAATCCCACCAACGTGTGCGTCGCTGCATGCCGGTTGTGCGCTTTTGGCCGAAAGAAAGATGCTCCGGGCGCTTATACTATGGCGCTCGATGAGGCATTTGAGACTGCGGCGTCGGGGTACAACGAGGCAGTCACCGAGTTCCACATCGTCGGCGGGCTCCATCCCGATTTACCATTCCAGTATTTTCTCGACCTCTGCTCAGGATTGAAGCAGCGCTTTCCGCAGGTGCATCTGAAGGCGTTCACCATGGTCGAGGTGGCGTACCTGGCGCGCCGGGCCAAGCTCTCGATTCACGACACGCTCGCTGAATTGAAGGCTGCCGGAGTGGATTCTCTTCCGGGTGGCGGCGCGGAAATATTTGCCGACCGCGTGCGGCACATTATTTGCGATCACAAGATTGACGGCGATCAATGGCTCGAGACCGCCCGCACCGCCCACCAACTGGGACTCAAATCAAACGCGACTATGCTTTACGGGCATGTGGAAAACGATGAGGACCGGGTTGACCACCTGCTCAAACTCCGCGCCTTGCAGGACGACACTGGCGGCTTCCAGACCTATATTCCGCTGGCATTTCATCCCGCAAATACTCCGCTGCAGCACCTTTCCACGACGACTGGAATGCTGGACATCCGGCAGATTGCCGTGGGCCGCCTGGTGCTCGACAACTTCCCGCACATCAAAGCCTACTGGCAGATGATGACCGCCAAAATCGCCCAGATTTCGTTGCGCTTTGGAGCGGACGATATCGACGGCACAGTGATCGAAGAAAAAATCTACCACGATGCCGGCGCGACTACTCCGCAAGGCATGCGGCGACAGGAACTCATCCGCTTGATTAAGGAAGCTGGCCGCGAGCCAATCGAGCGCGACACCCTCTATCGCCCAGTGACACGGACGGAGACTTCGGTCACCGTCACCGTCTAGGAACTCTGCGCGGCCACCGCAGCCTAGTGGAAGAACCCCGCCATGCTGGGCGCGGTAGCGGCCATTCCCGGCCACGTCTTGATTCCCTGTGCTTCGAGCATGAGCCGGAGTGTGGACTGGTGTTGAAAGGTCGTGCTCAACTGCGACCCAGCACGTACGCGCGGGCCGAGCACGAGAAAGGGTATGTGCCCGCCGCCGAGTTGAGTGTCATCGATCGACGACTCATCGAAAGTGATAATCAGCAGGCCGTCCTGTTGAAACTGCGGGTTCTGCAAGATGGGATCGATGTTGGTCTGCAGCCAGGAATCGATGAATGCCAGCTTCTGGTTATCGGTGCAGGTTGAGAGCCCGAGGGGACAGTCGTGGCCGTTGTCCAGGTTATTTGGCAGGAGAAACGAGAAGTTGGGCAAATTCCCGTTCGCTAGATCGGTTGAGAATTGGGTGAAATCGACGAGGTTGGCGGCTTGAGTACTGCTGTTCAATACATCCGAAAAGTAGGCGAATGGGTTGTGGTCCTTGGCATAGGGCGGAACGCCGACCCCAGTGGACACTGGCGAAGGAAGGTTCTCCGCGTAAGACTTCCACGTTTTTCCCGCTGCCGTCAGTTCGCGAACGATGTTGTCCTGTGTGACTGTCCCGGTGTACAGATCATCGGTGGCGATGGTCTCCCCAACCGTCAGCTCGAAGTAATTGGGCAGCGAATTGTGCAGGTTGGCGTAGTACTGGGTAGCGCTTCCTGCTCTGGGAACCAGGCTGTTCAGATAGGGCATCACGCTGCTGCCGATCACCTGCGAATAGCTGTGATTTTCCTCTACTACGAGCACAACATGGCCGAGCAGCGGAACTGTTCCGCTTCCCGGTAGCGCTGCACCGGGCGGATCTGCAGAGCTACCCCCACCACAACCAAAACAAAGAACAAACATCACGAGTATCGAGATACAGCCTGAGACGGCAGGCCTCATTCGTGACACGCTCCAACAGGTTTTCAGCCTTAGACTCGCACCAACATTTCAGAGTTGTATAGCGGGACCACTTTCTGCATTGTTTTTCTGGGACCCGTGGGCCCCTTGTCCAGTATTTCCGCGAAGGCTAAAGCTCGGCAGCAGATTGAGATAGCCCGGATCGGGCTCTGCTCGCGGAAATCGGGAGCGGCTGCTCTCAAATTGCAGTCAACGGGTTCAGGCAGGTGTAGAATCAGGACGTAGCGAAAGATAGCTTCACCGGGATCTGCTCCCCGTTTCCGAGGCCTTCATGAACGTTCATATCAGCTACAAAGTGAATAAAACCCCTGACATTGAAAAAGAAATCAATCACGCCATAGAGAAGCTGCGCAAGCGCCTGCAAGTCTTTCGTCCCGAATTAGTGCACCTCAAAGGGGTCGTGGAACAAAACTCACCGCGAGAGGGAACCGTGGTGTCTCTGAACCTGCGGCTTCCTTCGGGGCAAATGGCGGCGCAGAAATCCGCTCCCACGCCAGCGTCGGCGGTTAAGGCGGCTTTTGACGATCTCTTGCAACAGACCAACAAGCATAAAGAGCTGCTGCGCAGCTCGCACAAATGGCCGCGGTGGCGCGGGGTGGCGAATGTCCGGCCCGAACCACAGGTACCGTTTGAGGAAACCATTGCCGCGGTGCAGCCGCTCACCATCTCGTCGGATGATATTCGCTCGTATGTGAATGCGAATCTGGGCCGCCTGGAGCGATTTGTCGAACGGGAACTGTCGTTCCGCGAGGCGGCAGATCAGATTGAGCCAGAGTCGATCAGCAAAGAAGAAGTGATCGACGAAGCCATTGTCCGCGCGCTTGGCGATGGCGACAAGCCGGAGCGCCTGGCACTCGAGCCGTGGCTGTATCGGCTAGCGATTCGCGCCATGAACGACCTGGTGAATCGTTCGCACGAGAGCGTCCGTTCGATTGCTCTTGAAGAGTCCACGCGGCGGCAAAATGTTCGGGCCAGCGATGAGGCGGAATTGCAATTCCACCAGCCGGATGAAACCTTCACTGGCGAAAGTGTGATCGCCGATCGCCGCACCGCCACGCCCGAAGAGATCGCCTATTCCGACGAGATGATCACGCTGATTCAATTTGCCCTCGAAGGTACGAACCCCACGGACCGCGAGGCGTTCGTCCTGCACGCCATAGAGGGATTCTCAATGGAAGAAATTGCGGAGATCACCGACCGCACCCCCGATCAGGTGCGCAGTTCCATCCAACAGACGAGCGCACACGTTCGCCGCGCCCCCGGCATTGCCAACCGTTTCCGCGACAAGCTTCTTCAGGCCAGCAAGTAAAACAGCACTCAGGAGAACTGTGGATGATTACACGCGAAGAAATCCGTGAACTGGCTCAATTGCAATGTGGCGAACAGGAGGGCTGCGCGCTGAGCTTTTATTTTCAGCCGCGCACTCCGCAGAACAAGTCACACCGGGAAGAGGCAATTCTGGCCAAAGACCTGGTCCGCAACGCTCAGCGCGAAGCGGAGAAAAATGGAAAGAACGGCTGTGTGCGCGAGGACTTGAGCCGGATTCTTACGTTGGCGGAGAATCTCCGTGGCAATCAGGCGAAAGCCAAGGCGGTGTTTGCCTGCTCCGTCCAGAAGCTATGGCGTGAATATGATTTGCCGCCGCAATTGCCAGCCACGCAACTTTTCGTGAATCGCCGTTTTCATCTCAAACCTCTGGCAATTCTGCTGGGTGCTCAGCCCCGGGTAGCGGTGGCGGTGGCCAATCGGCAGCGGGCTCGCTTGTTTGATTTTCGTCTCGAAGAATTAAAGGAGCGCGAGGAAATGTTCCATCCCGTGCCGCGCCGCGGCCGCAGTGACGGCTTCAGCGGGTACGATGCCGGGCACGCGGAACGACGTGTGGCGGATGAAGTAATGCATCACTTCAAAGATCTCGCCGAGCGCCTTAAGGTCGAGGCCGAACAGGGCCTTTGGGACAAATTGATTGTCGGATGCCAGAACGAGCATTGGCACGAGCTCGAACCGCATCTCCATCCCTACGTAAAGCAGCGCCTGATCGGCCGCTTTTCCTGCGAGCTGACCACCGCCAGCGGCGAGCAAATTCGCGCGGAAGCATCGCGAGTGCTGCAGGAGTCGCTGGCTCAGCGAAAGCAGGCTCTGGTCCGCGAGGTGCTTGATCAGGCCAAGAGCAACAGCCTGGGTGTGACCGGACTGCGTCGCGTCCTGCGCTCGCTCGAATTGGGTGAGGTACAAACCGTGCTCATTGGAGACGGATACAAGGCGCATGGGGTGGAATGTTTGAATTGTGGCCATTTGGATTCCCACACGCTGAAGTCTTGTCCGGTATGCGGCCATGAGACGCGAGAACTGGAAGATGTTAGCGACGCCATCATCCCGCAGGCTATTCGCCGGGATATCGAGCTTTTCTACATTAAAGACGATCCCGACTTCGACCGCGCCGGCAACATTGCCGCGCTGCTGCGCTTCCGGGTAGATCAGAGCAAGGGCGGAGAGATTGCAGCAGCATCGTAGTGTTCCGGAAAAGGATTGTTCTCCCGGCTCGCTTACTGCGGGCCGTTTCTTTTGTCGGCGCGACTCAACCCGGCTTTAGGGCTCGTGATATTCTGGCGAGCTTTTGGGCATCGTAGATTCTCGCTGGAGGCAATATGAGTATTTCCCGCCGCGACTTTATTGCTACTGCAGTGCTAGGAAGCGTCTCGCTGAGTCTCGAGGGACAGCAGACCAAAGAGCAGGATTCCAAGAAAGCTCAAACTACGACTCTCGCCGGCAAGCGGCCGATCATCGTGTGTGCCGCGAACGGCTTCAACTATCTGGATGGGGCCTTCGGCATGCTGCGAGGCGGCTCCGACACGCTGGATGCTGCTCTGCGTGTGGTACGCGGGCCGGAGGATGATCCGAATGACGATAGCGTTGGCTTGGGCGGATTGCCCAACGAGGAAGGCGTGGTCGAACTCGATGCCTGCTGCATGCATGGCCCTACTCGGCGCGCGGGCTCGGTGGGAGGCGTGCGCAACATCAAGAATGTCTCCCAAGTCGCCAAGGCTGTGATGGAGCACACCGGCCACGTCATGCTGGTGGGTGAGGGAGCGGAGCGTTTTGCGGTGGCCATGGGATTTCCGCGAGAGAATCTACTTACCGAGCGTTCGCGGAAGATCTGGATGCTGTGGAAGGAGTTCCACTCGAACGATGACTGGTGGGGGCCGGGATTGGCCGATCCTAATTTTCAGTTTCCCAGCAACACGTCACAGTCTGAATTGTGGAAGAAGCGCTTCCGCAAACTGGAGCAAATTGCAGCCGGAGTGGGCATCGAACCTGAGTTTCGGCAGCAGGCGATTCGCAAGGTGCTCTTTCCGCCCGCTGGAACCATCCATTGCTCGGCTCTGAATGAGAAAGGTGAGGTTTCCGGCTGTACTACAACCAGCGGTTTGTCGTGGAAACTTCCAGGCCGGGTTGGCGACTCGCCGATTATCGGCGCCGGGTGCTACACGGATCAGGACGTCGGCTCAGCAGGCGCAACCGGCAGCGGGGAAGAGAACATCAAGGTCGCCGGCGCGCACACGATTGTCGAGAACATGCGTCATGGCATGTCGCCGCAAGAGGCAGGCATAGACGCACTCAAGCGAATTGTCCACAACTACAACGGCGACATGAACAAGCTTCGCTTCGTGGATATGACGTACTACATTCTGCGAAAGGACGGCGCCTGGGCTGGAGTCTCGCTCTGGGAAGGCTATGCGCCTTCACCCTGGGAAAAGCCGGAGCCGAAGCCGCACAGGATCGCCATTCACGATGGCGGCAAGCGTTACGAAAAAACAGTTTCGCTATTCGAAGGCACTTCGAACGAGTATCCGCCATTCCCCAAGGTTCCAGCGGAACGCCTCAAGGAGATACCGGCGAAAGAATAGCCAGGACCTGGCGGGGGCGAAAGTCCGATGGCACATCACTTGGCAAATCAACGTTATGCGTAGGTTAGCTTATAGCTAAGGAGAAAGTGTTCCACGTGGAACACTTTGACCAAGCCGCGGATCAGCTGGCCGGTTACGCGAATCGCACCTTCACATCCGGCCCCTTCTCCAGATGGATGCTGTCGATAAATCGCACCTTGCCGGTGCGGAGCGTCATGATCACCGATGAAGTTCGCGTGCCTTCGCCGAAAAAACGCACGCCGCGCATCAGCGATCCGTCGGTGACGCCAGTCGCGGCAAAGATCAGTTGGTTGCCGGGCGCGAGGTCTTCAGCTTCGTAGATTTTGTTCTTGTCCTTGATGCCCATGCGGGCGATGCGTTCTTCGAGTTCGGGTTTGTCAATTACCAGACGTCCGAGCATGTAGCCGTTGAGGCAACGAATAGCCGCGGCGGTAATCACCCCCTCGGGCGCGCCGCCCGATCCCATCACCGCGTGCACCCCGGTTCCGATCACGGCGGATGCGATTCCGGCAGAGAGATCGCCATCCCCAATCAGCTTAATGCGGGCTCCCGCAGCGCGAATGTCGGCGATCAGCCGCTCGTGACGCGGGCGGTCGAGCACGATCACCACCAGATCTTCCACGTCGCGCTCCATACGCTTGGCGATGTTCTTCAGATTGTCGGCGACGGGTGCGTCCATCTCCACGGCATCTTTGCAGGAGGGCCCGACGACGATCTTTTCCATGTAACAATCCGGAGCATTCAGCAGCCCGCCCTTTTCCGACGCAGCCAGAACCGTAATCGCGCCGGGAGCGCCGGTGGCGCACAGGTTCGTACCTTCGAGCGGATCGACAGCGATGTCGACTTCGGGGACAGTCTGTCCGTCGGGAAACTCAGCGCCAACTCGTTCCCCAATGTAGAGCATCGGGGCTTCGTCGCGTTCGCCTTCGCCGATCACGATGGTGCCGCGCATGGGGACGCTGTCCATGGTATGGCGCATGGCTTCGGTGGCGACGTGGTCGGATAGCTTGCGTTCTCCCTGGCCCATGGTGCGGGCTGAAGCGATCGCTGCATTCTCAACTACACGGATAAATTCGAGGGCCAGATCGGTTTCAATGTTTTCACCAAAGCTCTTGGCCTTGGTTTCATGCTTGGTTTGTAGGGACATGATGAGTCTCCGCGAATGAACCGGCTTGAGACTATACCGCATCGCGCGTTTCCAAGCCAAGAATGTGGAGAAGAGACACAAACATTCCACCGGCGGCTAGTACGCGTCGATCCCAGTGACGTTCGAGCCGATGATCAGGGTGTGAATGTCGTGTGTGCCCTCGTAGGTCTTCACCGACTCCAGGTTCATCATGTGACGCATGATGGGATAGTCGTCGGCCACGCCGTTTGCGCCCAGAATATCGCGGGAGAGGCGGGCGGATTCCAATGCCATCCAGACGTTGTTTCGTTTCGCCATCGAGATGTGATGAGGCTTGGCTTTGTTTTGATCCTTGAGCCGCCCGACTTGCAGGACCAGCAATTGAGCCTTGGTAATTTCCGAGATCATCCATGCCAGTTTTTCCTGCACCAGTTGATGCGAGGCGATAGGCTGATCGCGAAATTGTTTTCGCAAGAGAGAATACTGCAGGGCGCAGTCGTAGCAGGCCATGGCCGCGCCCACGGCTCCCCAGCCGATTCCATAGCGCGCCTGGTTCAGGCACATCAGCGGAGACTTCAGACCGCCGGTGCCGGGAAGCAGATTCGATTCCGGCACGTGAACGTCCTGCAACGACAATCCGGAGGTGACCGACGCGCGCAGCGACCACTTGCCGTGAATGTCTTCAGCTTTGAAGCCGGGGCGATCGGTCTCGACCAGAAAGCCGCGGATGCGGTCGTCTTCATCTTCGACCTTCGCCCAAATGATGGCGACGTCGGCAATCGAGCCGGAGGTGATCCACATCTTCTCGCCGTTGAGGACGTATTCTTTACCGGACTTGCGGGCGCGAGCGCGCATGCCGCTGGGATTCGATCCAAAATCCGCCTCGGTCAATCCGAAGCAGCCGAGTTTTTCTCCCTTTTGCAGAGCGGGAAGCCAGGTCTGTTTCTGCTCCTCGCTGCCGAAAGCGTAAATGGGATACATCACCAGGGCGGATTGCACGCTGACAAACGAGCGCACGCCCGAATCGCCGCGCTCCATCTCCTGCATCACAAGGCCGTATTCCACGTTCGACATGCCGGCACAGCCGTAGCCTTTCAAGCTGGCGCCGAAGAATCCAAGCTCGGCCATGGGCTTGACCAGTTCACGGGGAAAACGGCTGGCGCGATTGCATTCCTCGATAATGGGGATGAGGTTGTCCTCGATAAAGCGGCGGGAGGTATCGCGCACCAGGCGCTCCTCGTCGCTGAGCAAGCTGTCGATTTCGAGGAAGTCAACTCCCCGGAACTTGATGGCCATGGCTGTTCTCGTTTCTGTTTCTCGCTCCGATAGGGCGCAGGGTCGGGGTAAGAGGAAACTCTAGAAGGTAGCAAAGGGGGTGGGGGAGGTCAAACGGGACACCCCAACATCCGTAGGACATTACGACTCCGGCAAGGAGCACCCACTTTCCATCTTAGGGTGCCCCATCTTTGCCTGGGGTTGGCAAAGCTGGGACCCGGCTCGAAGTCAGGACTCTCGCTCCCTTCGTTGAAGGCGAATTCCGCTCTCGGACAGTCGGTCACAACAGATGGAGAACAAGTCCCGAGCAGTACTGGTCCGCGGAATCCCACCTTTCGAAAACCGCGAAAGGTGGGGCACCCGCTTGCTCACCAAGCCTGATCGGCATCATCTAATACGGCTATGAATGCCACACGCGCGCTCGTAATGGCCCTGGTCCTCGCAGGTTTCCCGCTCGCCCAGACTCAGACTGTCGCAGCTCCCGCCCAGCACACGCAAACTCGCAAGACAAGCGAACCCTACAAGGGCGATCTTTCCGTATTTGACTCCCCTGGACGCGATGAGCGACTGCAAATCAACCGCGTGATGGAGATTCTCGGCATCGATGCAGGCAAGAGCGTCGCGGACATCGGCGCGGGCTCAGGTTGGTTCACCGTCCGAGCTGCCAGACGAGTGGGCGAAAGCGGAACGGCATTCGCTGTCGACATCAATCCCGAAGCTGTCCGCTACATCGAAGATCGCACCAGGAGAGAGCACTTGCAGAACGTACAGGCGCTTCTGAGCAAGCCCGACGATCCGATGCTGCCCGCGCACTCGGTGGACGCGGTGTTGATGCTGAAGACTTACCACGAAATCGAGCACCCGATTACTCTGCTCCGGAATCTGCGTGCATCGCTAAAATCCGGAGCTCGCGTCGGGATTATCGACCGAAATGGGAACGGCGAGGATCATGGGGTGAATCGCGAGGTTGTGATCCGCGAGGCGAAGGAAGCTGGTTATCGGCTCGATCAGCAGCTCGATTGGAAGCGCGATGGGATGGATTACTTCCTGATATTCACACCGCAATGACTTGCTGGTGGCAGCAACCTGTTCACGCCGGGTGCCCCACCCTACGCGCTTTTCGTAGGGTGGGGATTTTGATTTTCACCTTTCCCATCTGGCCGCCTCAGGCGGTTCAAAAGTCGAGGGTGCCCCATGCAATGCGGTTTTCGTTGCGCACGTGGCCCATTCAAGCCCGGTTTTGGCTTGAGTGGGGCAGTTCTACCGCTGGACAAAGTTTTTCCCGCCGCTCGTTCGCGTTTTCGGGCAGTCCATTCCGACTCGATCTCTACACGTCCTTCAGCGCCGGTAGCATAGTGGCGAAAGCTGCTCCACTGCCAGTCCTCCGGACGATCGCATAACCCTTGCTTCACCGGATTGCGGTGAATATAGCGCAGCTTCTCCACAAACTGCGGATAATTTCGAATGTTGAAATCGTAGTACCGCTTTTGCCAGAAATGCTCGGCACCGCCAATCAAGCGCCGCGATACTCCTTGCTTCTAGATCCCTCGACTTCGCTCGGGATTTCGGCAGCGGGCTCAGACGCCCGCTAGGCGCCTCAACTTCAGCGCGTCGGCGAGCGTATCCCGTTGCGGTTCGCTGAGCAGGAGGTGGACATGCTCCGGCATGACTACGTATCCGTAAGTGTCGAGTTTGTAACTGCGCCGCACTCGCTCCAAGGCTGACTCGAAGATTCGTCGGCTTGCGTCGGTGGTAAGCAAACGACGCCGATGGTAGCAGGGGAAAGTGACGAAATGACTCTGCCCGCTGTGGTGAACATCCCCACTCAAGCCAAAAACCGGGCGTGAGTACGCCACCCGCCTACACGTTGTCGTCGGGCGAAAAGGTGTGGCTCATCACCGAGGCCGACAGGTCGTCTACCACAGTGCTGTTGCCGGAGGAATATTGAAGCGCATAGATGGTAATATCAGAACTCTGAGGAGCCAAGTCAGAGTGTCCACTGGAAGCCAACTCTCCCTTCTTCCACACACGGAGAAGACCCCAGAAATCCCCCTAAAGCCGGAAGGCCAGATCATCGTTGGCGACACCCTTGAAGAGTTGAAGAAGTTTCCCGACGAGACCTTCCAGTGCTGCGTCACCAGTCCGCCCTATTGGGGACTTCGCGATTACGGCATACCGGGCCAGATTGGCGCGGAGATGAAGCTGGAGGACTACATCACCAAGCTCGTTCAGGTCTTCCATGAAGTGAAGCGCACGCTGAAGAGTGACGGCACATTCTGGCTCAATATTGGGGACGGGTACACGAGCGGTGGGCGGACGTGGCGCGATTCTGACAAGAAGAACAAAGGACGCGGGATGGACTACCGCGCTCCCACGCCGGACGGCCTCAAGCCGAAGGACCTCATCGGAGTTCCCTGGCGTGTGGCGTTCGCTTTACAGGCTGATGGCTGGTATCTCCGTTCGGAAGTCATCTGGTACAAGCCGAACGCACAGCCGGAGTCAGTGAAGGATCGTCCGACCCGCGCTCACGAGCACGTGTTCCTCTTCTCCAAGAACGAACAATACTTCTATGACCACGAGGCTGTACGGGAGAAGGGCGACAACGGCTCACCACGGAGCCTGCGCTCGGTTTGGCAGGTGAACACAGAGCCATACGCTGAGGCTCACTTCGCGACGTTCCCCCGCGCTCTCATCCTGCCGTGCCTTCTCGCCGGGAGCAAACAGGACTCTACCGTGCTTGACCCATTCTTAGGATCGGGGACTGTTGGCCTTGTCAGCGGAGCCTTGGGGCGGAAGTTCGTAGGGATCGAGCTGAATCCCGAATACGCTCAGCTGGCAAGGAAACGCTTAGGCTGGTGAGAAGTCCCACGCCGTGGACGATGCAGAGGCTCTTCTTCAAGTCCTTCACCTGTAGCTTGCGCTCCGTCCCGCCGTCGAAGTAGAGCGCGAACTTCACATTGCCCTTCCCATCCTTGACAGTACAGTAACCCGGCTTCGGATTCTGCGTGCTTTCGAGCCGCATCTCTAACTCGCCTTTCGCGGCCTCTTCTAATAACGCTTTGGGAATCTCTACGAGTTCGTAGTGCCAGAACTTCTTGCCCTTCTCTTCGCGCTCCCACGCCCGGAGAGTCACTATGCGCTCGTAATTCTTCATGTGGCGCAGGAACTGATCACGGAGTGCCTTCAACTGCTCCGGCTTGTTAGACCAATCGCCCTTGCCCAACTCCATGAACTTGGAAATCCAGATCGAATCAACCTTCAGATGGGCGTCGGCTTGGGTCTTGAGCGAGAACTTCGTGCCGTCAATCGTGACGTCATGACCAGGATTTCCCATAGGTGAACGCTGAGCGTTACGGCCCGCGAGCTTCATCACGCGCTCCATCGCTCGCTCGAATTGCTCCTTGGTGAGTGGGCGTGTAGCAGTCCCATGGTGAGCGAGTAAGTGAACGCCGAACTCATCTAAGAAAACATCTGTGACCAGATCGGACTTCTCGTTGCGCTTCTCGGTCATGGCACCGAGCAGCCCGGTTACGACGCTGGACACATAGGCGAGCCTGCGGGTGGAGAGCTTCCTGAGAAGCTCAAGCAGTTCTGCTGGGACGTCGGGCACGCCAGCAGTGTAGATGTTGGGTCAGCCAAAATCCAGTTACAATTCGGTAGCGATGAACATCCGCCAAGTAGAACCGAATCCCGACGCGAAACAAGGACTCCCGGAAGGTGATCGCTTGTTCCACTTCTTCGCGGAGTCTTCCGAAGGCAAGGCCGAGTACTTCGTCGCCGTACATCAGGTGAGCGATGGTAGCATTCGCACGGCCTGTCAGTGCATGAGCGCGATCTTCAACTTCGCCCGGAGGCATGAACCTTGTTGCAAGCACGCGGCTGAGGCAGTGAAGATCGTGAACTGGGAACTCAGGCGCTAGGGAAATTCGGGGACAGACGGAACGTTCCCAGTAACTAGTTTGAATCGCACCCTAAAGAGAACCGCAGAGCAGCACACACCTCATTCATTCGTGCTGAACTAAGCTGGGCCACACGTTTGCCCAGGCGCTGTTGCGACACCGTAACTGCATTGTGCAGGTTCACGGCGCACGGGGACTTCATGCCGTCCTCCTCATTCAGCACGACTTCCGATGGTACGCCGCGAATCGTGGAAGTGACAGGCGCAACCGTGACCGTGGATAAATACGCGATGGCGCTGTTGCGCGTGAGCACGAGGGCCGGTCGTTTCTTGGCGAGCGTCTTGTCGGGCGCGGCAAACTGGTAGAGCCGAACCTCGCCTCGGGCTATCTGGCCTCGGGCTATTCTTCCTCTGGCTATTCTTGCGGCCAAGTGGCCTCCGATTCCCAACCCCGCGCTTCCGCGTCGGCTTGCGAATGTCGCGAGTAGCCTTGGCGGTCGCGCTCTTCACTGGCTCGCAGTTCCAACCGGCGGAGATGTTCCCGCAGGGCGTCGCGCACCAGAGCGGACCGGTTTCGCCGAGTGCGCTTCGCAGCTTGGTCGGCGGCGTGTAACAGCTTTTTGTCCAGCACGATTTGAACGATTTCCATATGTGGAATCTATTCAACAGTATACTCCACATAGAAGACATTTCAAAGCAAGCCGGGTGCCCCACCTTTCGCGATTTTCGAAAGGTGGAATTCCACAGACGCCTCATGTGACGCCCGTCACAGCGCTCCGGTCTCTTACCCTGCATAATTACTCTGGCAAATTGTCGCTCCAGGCGCTCTTTGAAAACTGAAAGTGTGAGCTCTGCGGCCCTTCGAGTTCCAAAATGGAATTCCTGCCGCCGGTCACGATTCGTGACTCAACTCCTACGCGCTCAAGATTTTGCCTATAACTCGTTTGGTATGAAGATTTTGAAATGTACTCGTAAAAGCAAGCCTTTGTTTTCAAGATTTTGCGAGGAAATGGGGGAGGGGGGTACCCGATACTAAACAGTAAACTTCGTTCCAATTCGAGAAACAATCGCACACCGGCAAAAAGAGAGCGCTGACCTCGAGCCGGGTCCCACCCCTTCGACTGCGCTCAGGGCAGGCTTTTGCCAAACCCGGGCGAAGATGGGCACCCTGAGATGGAAAATGTGTGCTCCTTGCGGGAGTCATGATTGCCTGCGTAACGCTCAAGGCAAGAACAGCAGATTCCTCGCTCGTTGTCACCGCGCACTGCGCGGCTACCAACGACTCGGAATGACAATCAAAGTCTTGCCTGTAACGACGCGGAATAACAATGACGTAGGCGTGATGCGCCCCGGTTTTACAAGTTTTTTGCAATGGCGTTCGGCATGAAGTCGATTCAGCGACATCTAACTTCATAGACCCAAAATTGCGCGGGAAGCAAAGTCAGGGCACAATAGGCGCTGGACGGATGAGCTGGGCGGATGAGCTGGGTGGATGAAAATGGCCTCGGCAAAATCGGGAAAACTGGCTTTCGCAATACTGGCAGTGCTGGCATTTGTCCTCCCCGCGCTGGCCGTGGACATTCCCAGCCGAGCGCCTTCGCTCGATCACGGTTTTCAGCTCCTCTACAACCTGGATTTCGATAGTGCCCATCGGGAGTTCGCGGCGTGGCAGCAGCAGCATCCGGAGGATCCTGTCGGCTCAATCGGAGATGCAGCGGGGCTGCTGTTTTCTGAGTTCGATCGGCTGGGCATCCTGGAAGCGCAGTTTTTTACCGACGATCACAACTTCGAGAACAAGAAGAAGCTGGCGCCCGATCCTGCGATTCGCCAACGGTTCCTCGATGCCCTCAGTGAAGCGGAGAAGCGCGCCAAAGTCAGGCTGGCGAAGAATCCGAAAGACCGCGATGGCCTGTTTGCCATGACGCTCTCTACCGGACTGAAGGCGGACTACGCGGCGCTGATCGAGAAAAGCAATTTCACTTCGCTGCGGCTCACCAAGGAAGCGAATAACTGGGCGGCGCAACTGCTGGCGGTCGATCCCAATTGTTATGACGCATTTGTGGCCACCGGAATTGCCAAGTACATTATCGGCAGCATGGCGGCCCCGGTGCGGTGGATTTTGCGGCTAGGCGGAGTGTCGGGTGATAAGAAGGCCGGCATGGCGGAGCTGCAGAAGACGGCTGAGCATGGCCGATATCTCGCGCCTTATGCGCAAATTTTGCTGGCCATTGCGTATGTGCGGGAGAAGGACAAGCCGCGGGCGCGGGAGTTGCTGGCGTCACTGCGCGATCAGTATCCCAACAATCCTCTTTTCGCGGGCGAGATCGCCCGGCTGGATGGGAAGCGGTAGAGTCGTTTGCTCTTCTTACATCGGATCGTCGCAACCGTGGGAGAAAAGCAGATTCCTCGCTCACGCCTTCCTCGCGAAGCTCGGGCGGCGTGGCTCGGAATGACAAAGGATAAAGGAGGACGATCCGGCACAGCTGAAGCTGCGCCCTTTCAAATCTGCAAATCTAGGATGTCAGCAAAGACAGGATCGTCAGCAAAGACAGGAATGTCAGCTGAGACGGAATGTCAGCAAAGACAGGAATGTCAGCAGAAGCAGGTTATTTTTATTTGTCGGGCTGAACGGCGGGCAGTGGCTGCTCTGCCCGAAGGCAAAGATGCTTGCGCTGGGCTGTTCACCAGATATTCACCGCCTTGTAACCCTACTGTAACAATCCCAAGGTAGAACCGGATTACAACTTAATTCAGGAGGATCATCGCGTGATTCGACGCATTGCGCTTTTGTGTCTTGCTCTGACGTTACCCGCTGTGGGCCAGACGACGACACTGAACGGGGCGGGCGCAACGTTCCCCTATCCGATTTATTCCAAGTGGTTCAGCGAATACCACAAACTGCATCCCGAAATAGAAATCAATTATCAGTCCATTGGCAGCGGCGGCGGTATCCGCCAGGTGCTAGCCGGAACCGTGGATTTCGGAGCTACCGACGGCCCCATGACGGATGAGCAGCTACAACAGGCAAAGGTCAAGATCTTCCATATTCCCACGGTGCTGGGCGCGGACGTTCCTGCCTACAACATTCCCGGAGTGTCCGGAGAATTGAAGTTTACGCCAGACGTTCTGGCGGGCATTTTTCTGGGAAAGATCACCTCATGGAACGATCCTGCCTTGATGAAGATCAATCCCGGTGTGAACCTACCCAACCAGCCGATTGTCGTGGTTCATCGCTCGGACGGAAGCGGCACGACGTATATCTGGACCGACTATCTTTCCAAGGTGAGCTCGGAGTGGAAGAACGGACCGGGGAAGGGGACCTCGGTGAAATGGCCCGTCGGCCTGGGCGGAAAAGGCAACGAAGGTGTGGCCGGCATGATTCGCCAGATGCAAGGCGCGATTGGCTACATAGAGTTGATCTACGCGATACAGAACAATATTTCCTACGGACCGGTAAAGAATGTTGCGGGGGATTTCGTAAAGGCTTCGCTGGATAGCGTGACGGCGGCAGCGGCTTCGGTAAAGAGCATGCCGGCGGACTTCCGCGTCTCGATTACCAACGCCCCCGGCAAGGATGCGTATCCCATCTCGAGCTTTACCTGGCTGCTGATCCCGGAAAAATCCAAAGACCCGAACAAGGGAAAGATCCTGGTAGATTTCCTGAACTGGATGCTGGACTCCGGAGAGAAGGTGGCGCCGGCGTTGTCTTACGCGCCATTGCCAGACAACGTGGCCACCAAGGTTCGCGAAACCATCAAGCAGATTCACTAGATCATTGTCACTCTGGAATGAAGGGCGCCGGTGATTCCGGCGCCTTTTTGATAGAGCAGTATTGGCGGTGACCGGATGTTCTATACTTACCATCTCTGGTAAGGTCCTCACCCCTGCTTATGCCTCCGGTATCTCTGGACAACCCGGCGTATTACATCAATCGCGAGCTATCCTGGCTGGCGTTCAACCGTCGCGTGCTGGAAGAAGCACAGGACGAGCGCAATCCCATACTTGAGCGGCTGAAGTTTCTCTCCATCAGCGCGAGCAATCTCGACGAATTTTTTGAAGTGCGGGTTGCCGGAATGGTGCAGCAGATCGAAGACGGCGCCACTGAGGCCGGTCCCGATGGACTGACACTGATGCAAGAGCGCGATACACTGGTGCGGGAAACCAGCGAGTTCGTGCATGACCAGTATCGCTGCTGGAATCAGCAACTGCGTCCAAGGCTGGCGGAAAGCGGCATTCGGGTTCTCGGTCTGCACGAACTGGACACGCAAGCCAAGGAGTTTGTGGAAGATTATTGTGAGCGGGAGCTTGATCTACTGCTCACGCCCGTGACCGTCGATCCCGCACATCCTTTCCCGCGGGTCATCAATAAAGCGCTGGCAGTTGCCTTCTTGTTGCGGCGGCGTCGGCGCTCGTCGCTCACCTACACCGGCGTGGTTACGGTTCCACGAGCTCTGCCCCGTCTGGTGCGGCTGCCGTCTTCGCAGGGCACGGACGACTTTATCTTCCTGGCAGACCTGGTCGCTCATCACGCCGCGAGGATGTATCACGGCTACGACATTGTTTCTTCCGCGGCATTTCGCGTGACCCGCAACAGCAACCTATATTTGGCGGAAGAAGAATCGCGCAGCTTGCTGGAATCCGTGCGCACCGAGTTGCACAATCGCCGCAAAGGGGATGCGGTGCGCCTGGAGATTGAAGCCGACGCCGATCCCGAGATCATTGAGCGCTTGCGCACGAATTTTGATCTTGAACCGTGGCAGGTATTCTCAGTCAACGGGCCGGTGAATCTGAATCGGTTGTTTAACATTTATGAGCAGACCGAACATCCCGAGCTCAAGTTCAAGCCGTTTGCGCCGCGTGAGCTGCGTCTAACCGCCAAGTCCCAGGACTTATTCGAAGAGCTACGCCGGCATGACGTGGTGCTGCACCATCCCTTTGATTCTTACGATGCGGTGGTCTCGTTTATCGAAGCAGCGGCGGAAGATCCACGAGTGCTCTCGATCAAGCAAACGCTGTACCGGACAAGCGAGCATTCCCTGATCGTTCCGGCGCTCATTTCAGCAGCGAGCAAGAAAGAAGTGACGGTCGTGGTGGAGCTGAAAGCCCGCTTCGACGAAGCGTCAAACATCCGCTGGGCGCGCGACCTGGAGGACGCAGGAGTCCAGGTATTTCATGGCCTGGTCGGACTGAAAACGCATTGCAAGCTGTCGCTGCTGGTGCGTCGCGATCCGGATGGGGTGACGCGCCGCTACGCTCACCTGGGAACCGGCAACTACAACGCCACCACAGCCCGCATTTATACCGACCTAAGCTTGCTGACGGCAGATCCCGAGATTACAAGTGCGGCACATGACGTATTCAGTTTCCTGACTGCCTATGCAGAACATCCCAATTATCAGCCGCTGCTGGTGTCGCCACTCGATCTGGCGGAGCACTGCCTGGATTTGATTGCGCGCGAAACCGAACATGCGCGGCGCGACCGGCCGGCGCGCATCATCGCCAAGATGAACGCATTGCTCGACAAGAACATCATTGCCGCGCTGTATCAGGCTTCGCAGGCGGGAGTGGAAATCGACCTGATCGTTCGCGGTATGTGCGCGCTTCGACCGGGCATACGCGGGGTGAGTGATCGCATCCGAGTGCGCAGCATTGTGGGCCGCTTTCTGGAGCATAGCCGCATCTATTACTTTGCGAACGCTGGGGAGGAAGAGATTTATTTGGGCAGCGCCGACTGGATGCCCCGCAATTTATACGAGCGAGTCGAGGTAATGTTCCCGGTGAAAGACCCCTTGCTGCGGGAGCGCATTCATCACGAAATCCTGGATGCGTACCTTGCGGACAATATCAAGTCGCGAATATTGCAACGCGACGGCAGCTATGTTCGCGCCTGGCAGGCGCAGGGAAAGAAAAGAGCGCCAAGCGGGCCGGATGCATTCAATGCTCAGGAGTTCCTGATCGCGCTGGCGGAAGGCAAGCAGCCGTTGGCGGCGATTCCAGCGGTTCCCGTAGCGAGACATCGAAGACTGACCTGGGGAAAGGCGCGTTAACCGACCATGATCATCTACTTCCTGCGCCATGCCAGCGCCGGCCAGCACGTGGCGAATCCCAAGAAGGACGAGAAGCGGGCACTCGATGAAACCGGGATCGAGCAGTGCGGTTATATGGGGCGCGCGCTTGCCGCATTGGATTCGCAGGTGGACGTAATTGTCTCCAGTCCACTGAAGCGCGCCGCACAAACCGCTTCACTGGTGGCTAATGAAATGGGATACGAGGGCAAGTTGCTGTTTGATGATGGGCTGCGTCCGGAGGCTACGTTTGCCGACTTCCGCAAGCTGCTGGACAAGCACGCGAAGCAAGAATCGATCATGGTGGTAGGGCACAATCCCAATCTCAGCGAATTTGTAGGACGGTTGATCAGCGAAACCGGATGCGAAGCTGCTGTCGACCTCAAGAAGGGAGCAGTGGCGCGGCTAGAAACCACGCGAAACTCCGGGGTTCTGCAATGGTCCATCACGCCGAGGATAGTGCGGTCACTCTACGCGGCAGCGGCTGAGAGTTCGCGGCCAAAGACCTCTCGAAAATAGGGCCGTTCTTTCTCCACAGCCCACAACTCAAGGTCAACGCTCATGCGGGGCTTCGGCAGCAGCGTTAGGTTGACTTTGCCATTTCGCATGGCCGAGCGGCTGGCTCGCACCGCGCCGCTGCGTCCCAGGTTCATTGCACGGGCCAGCCGGAGGAGCATCGAGGCCTTGTGCACCGATTCCCGCTGTTCCGCGCTGAGTGCCTTCATGGCACTGTCGTTAGGAAGTGGGCGCGACTTCCCCAAATATCGGGCTATGGCAGCGATAATGCGGCGCTCTTCAGGCGTATATCCCAGAATCTCCGAGTTTGAAATGATGTAGTACGTGTGACGATGCCGGCCGTTGCGATTGACGTAGTCGCCCACCTCGTAGAGCATGGCGGCCGCCGAAAGCCATTCGCGGTATTCGGGTGAGAGCTGGTGCACTGATTTCAGCGCGGTGAATAATTCCATGGCACTCTGGCGCACCTGGGCTGCGTGTTCAACGTTAATGTGATAGTGCTCTAGCGCGGCGCGGATGGAGTCTGCCCGCTCGGATTCCAACTGCTTTCCCGAACGCGTGCTGCGGTCATATACAGCGGCCATTTTGGCCAGCAGTCCGTCGCGCAATCCCAGAGGCGAATAGCGGAACCCGCCAAGCTGGCAACTCTCCATCAACTCGGCATAGACGGCAGCGCCGGCAATGATGATTTCCGCCCTCCGAGGCCCAATGCCCGACAGTTCCTTACGTTTTGCGATCGGTAATCGTGCCAGCATTTTGGCAATCCGCCGCATCTGGGTTCGTGACACAGTTGCGGCCCGCGAGCCCTTGGTTTTGTACAAGCCATGACAAACCGCGGACAGTGCAGCGGCGGTGCCCGAAGTAGCGATTACAACGCGTGGGCGTGCGCGGTGAATGCGATCGGCAATACGGCCGACATAGCGTTCGACGAAGGCACGCAATTGCCGCAACTCAGCCTTGCGCGGCGGATCGTGATTCAGGAATTCGTTGGTCAGACGAACCGCGCCCAGCGGCAGGCTGACGCTATCGCGGATGTGACCTTTGGCGGAGATAGTGAGTTCACAGCTCCCACCGCCCAGGTCGATCATCAGCATGGTTGGCGCATCTACCCGCATAGTCGAAGCGAGGCCCAGGTGAATCAAGTGCGCTTCTTCCAGTCCGGAGATGATCTCCACAGTCCAGCCGGTCGCTGAACGGACCCACTCCAGGAATGCCCGGGAATTGCGGGCATCACGAAGAGCGCTGGTGCCGACCACGCGAATTTGATCCGTGCCTTCTTTTTGCACCGCGCGATGGAAGCGGCGGAGCACTTTGATGGTACTGGCCATGGCTTCGGGTGAGAGCAGGCCCGTGCCGAACACCGATTCTCCCAGGCGGGTGACTTCCCGCTCTTCGTGAATTGGGCGCAGACGATGTCCGACCAGACGCGAGATCTTCAAACGCACGGAGTTCGATCCGATATCGACCGCCGCAAAAGTAGGCATGCTCTTCGAGTGTTCCTAAGGCAACTTTTTTCGTCAATGCGATTTTACATTCTGGTGACGTACCCTTAACACATGCTGCGAGCCATCCGCGTAGAGTTCAGATGAATTTCCAGGACATCGAACCGGAGAGGATCGCAAACATGAGAATTTTATTGCATTGGTTTGGCGGAGCTGCGGTGACGGCCCTGATCATAGGCGGCTTCTCGGCCATGGGACCGGCAACCCATACAGGGACTCCGGTGCATCAGGCGGATGCGATACTGACGGGTGCACCGTATCGGGACGGGTTGTTTATTGGTCAGTTGCAACGGCGGCAAGGCGCCAAGCAGCACATTACCTGGGGCCGGTGGAGCACCCAGGCTGACCGGCAGGCGTTTATAGCAGGTTACCAGCAAGGCTACGGAAGCGCGCCTGCCGAGAGCGTTGCCCAGCAGTAACGGCTTTCTTATCGTTGGCGGAGCCGCCGATAACGGGCAGCAACCGCTCTGGAGAAGGTTGCTAGGCCGCAGCCGATGCCGTTTTCGGCGCTTGTTTTCGTAAAACAAGGGCGGCTACGATGCCGACAACGAGATAACCCACGATCTCGACCGTCATATACGCTGCCGTGTAGTTGGTAGGGAATCCGTACCAGTTCCAGTAAGGAATGTTCGTGGTGATGGCCGCCATCACTCCGGCCAAGGTAACAAATGCCACTCGTGATCCAAAGCTCACCAGCCGAGTGTGCGCCAGCAGAAAGATCACAAGCAGGGCCTCGGCTAGTTCCGTCAGGAACTCCGTAACCAGACGGCCGGCCGTAAAGCCTTTCGCGCCCGGTGGATGATAGATCAATATGCCAGAGGGATTGGCAGCCAGTTTCACATCGTACTGTTGCATGGCGGCACTCTTTTGATCCCGAGTGGCGTCTGGCGGAAGCCCCATACCGGGGTAGAAGTAAAGTCCGGAGGTCTCTCCCATGCTGGCATGCATGGAGTCGAGTACTGCCTTTTCATTCGGAATTTCTCGCAGTCCGGTTTGGCCCAGCGGCAGAACCATGTGGGCCACAGAGGACCAGAGAAACATCGCAATTCCGCCAAGCACAGCCGCGAAAATAATGCGCTTGCCCATAGTGCCTCCTGTTAGCGGTCAAACCTTGTATCAGGGGAGGGTCAAGACAATCAAGGAGAAAGGGCTGTGCGAGAGGTCCGCCGCCCAGGGGATTGAAACAGGACAGCGTCAACAACCAAGGTACGCTAAGCGGCCACTGCCGCGGACCGAACGGCGGCAGTGGGTCCACGCCGGGCCGCTTCGGCGGACGAGGCTGGTTTATTGGCCGCCAATGCTGCACGCGCTTCCTTCACAGCCTCAAGGGACTTGCGGAACTTGGCCTGAGTCACATTGCGCAGAGCGGAAACCAGTGCCGAATCGCGGGATTCGCCGAACATCTGCTCTGCACGCTCGGTTAACTTCAGCCAATCATGCCAATCGCCGACTACGTCCTGCATACGCTTGAGGATCTGCACAATGCGAACCGCTTCCGGATCTTTTCCCGCCAATTCTGCCAGATAGCGCGCCCGTTTCCCGGCGATTCTATACTGGTGCAGGGTGTCTTCCGAAAGTGGGGTGTGGTCCTGATCGAGGGCACTCAGCTCGCGAAGCGAAAGCGCAAGCGGATCGGTCTCCTCGGGAATATCAGCCGCTGCCCGGTTAAGACGCTTGCGTAGTTCTTTGAGTGTGCTGACATTGAACGCCTTCACCAGCTTGCCTTCCCGATCAATGCGTTCTTCGACCAGCGTGCGGACCAGTTGTGACTTGCGTCGCGGATCTTCGGGGGTTTTCAAGCTTCTTAAGGCAGATATCTCGACATCGAGGTCACGAACCCTGCCCGCTTTCTTGCGCAGTCGCGACAGCAGTTTGAGCAGCTTGCGGTCGTTCCGTTTGGGTTCGAGCAGGGCGGAATCCAGCAGAGCTTCGATTCGCCGGCCATAGGTACGAAAACGGTGCACGCTCTGCGCGGCCGGCTTTTCAGCCAGCTTTACTAGTTGACGATCAAATCTCTGGAACGTTTGATGGCGGTATTGCGGGTCAAGTGGCATAAAGCTACCGAGGGTACAAGAAATTACAAGGGAATGCCGGGAAAAGCAAATGGAGACTTGGCCTTGCGCTTACCTATGTGTCAAGCAGAACCAGGCGCTATTTTAACACTGCTGTAACACGGGTCTGCTAGCTTCGCTTCTGATGGCCAATCAAGCTCTAGGAGCACCTCGCCTGACTGGACCGCAACCTGTTCACAAGCCAGAACTTACGGTGACCGCACAGGAACAGGCGCTTCCGTTGGTCAGGCCCGGCCTCAGCCACATTGCCGATCGGGTGTTCTTCTATGCGATGCTGGGCTGCGGTGTGGTTGTGCTTGCCCTGGTCGGACTGATTGTCTACGAATTGATTACAAAATCCAGCTTGTCATGGCATGCGTTCGGTTGGAAGTTTTTCTTTCAGAGCGAGTGGGATCCGGTCAACGACCAGTATGGAGCGCTGCCCTTTGTTTACGGCACGATCGTGTCCTCCATACTCGCCCTTGTCATAGCGGTACCGTTGGCGATTGGAGTAGCGGTCTTCATCACGGAGATGTCACCGCGCTGGCTGCGTGGAGCGCTCGCATTTACTACCGAGTTGCTGGCGGCGATCCCCAGCGTGATCTATGGATTGTGGGCGATCTTTGTGCTGGTGCCGTTGCTTCGGCTATACGTTGAACCTTTTCTCTCCCGCACTTTGGGATGGACTGGCTTGTTTGAAGGCACGCCGTATGGAATCGGAATGCTGGCGGCCGGCGTAATCCTCGCCATCATGGTGGTGCCCATCGTATCGTCCATCACCCGGGAAGTGATGACCGCGGTTCCTCAGCAGCAGAGGGAAGCGGTGCTGGCCCTCGGAGCCACTCGCTGGGAGATGATTCGTACCGGAGTGCTGCGCAATGCCCGCGCCGGCATTTTGGGCGCCGTCATTCTGGGACTGGGCCGTGCTTTGGGAGAGACCATGGCGGTGACCATGGTGATCGGGAATCGTCCCGAGATTGCGCGTTCGCTGTTTGCGCCTGGCTACACGATGGCCAGCGTGATTGCTAATGAATTTAGCGAAGCCACTGGAAATCTCTATCTCAGCGCACTGGTGGAAGTCGGGCTGGCACTGTTCCTGGTAACGATCATTGTGAATGCACTGGCGCAGGTTCTAGTCTGGTCTGTAACCCGCGGAATGCCGGCGAGGAGCAATGTCTAGCGCAGCCATAAATGTGGGCGAGATCATCGGGAGCAGCCCGGTAAGTATCCGGCGGCGTCTCGCCAATCTAATGGCGACGCTGGCTGCCGGCAGCGCTGTGCTTCTTGTGCTGGCGCCGTTGGGAGCCATCCTGGCTTATTTGCTATACAAGGGCTTTGGCTCATTGAACTGGGCATTTTTGACTCAGACCCCCAAGCCGGTGGGAGAAGCGGGCGGCGGCATGGCGAACGCAATTGCCGGCTCCGCATTCATTCTGCTGATCGCCAGCGCCATGGGAGTGCCCGTTGGAATCGGCGCCGGCATTTACCTGGCGGAGTATGGACGGAATCGCTTCGGCAATCTGGTCCGGTTCACTTCCGACGTTCTGAATGGTGTGCCTTCGATCATTATCGGCATCGTCGCCTATGGTTTGGTCGTGCTCACGCAGAAACATTTTTCGGCGCTGGCCGGAGGCGTGGCCCTGGCGATCATGATGATTCCTACGATCGCGCGCACCACCGAGGAGATGCTGCTGCTCGTTCCCGTGACGGTACGGGAGGCAGCTTACGGGCTCGGCGTCTCGAAGTGGCGTACGACCTTATCAATCACTCTGCGCACGGCAACCTCCGGAGTGATCACGGGCGTCATGCTGGCCTTCGCCCGTGTGGCAGGCGAGACCGCACCGCTGCTGTTCACTGCTTTTGGCAATCAATATTGGAACTGGAAAGCAAATCAACCGACGGCTGCGCTGCCATTGCAGATTTTTACCTATGCGATCTCGCCATTTGACGAATGGCACCGGCAGGCCTGGGCGGGAGCTTTGATTCTGATCATCCTCATCATGGCTGCGGTGAGTGCCGTTCGTATCGCCGCCGGGCGCGGTATGCTGAGGGGAGCGAACTGAAGCATGGGCGTGGGAATTCAAGTCGAACATTTGAACGCCTGGTACGGCAAGACACAGGCTCTCGACGACATCAACATGAATGTCGCGGCCAACCATGCCACCGCGGTGATTGGTCCTTCTGGGTGCGGAAAATCAACCTTCATCCGTTGCTTGAACCGCATGCACGAAACCGTCCCAGAAGCTCGCGCCGCAGGCCGGGTGCGGATGGGAGATCTGGACGTCTACAATGGCACCTCTGCCGTTCAGATCCGTCGCCGCATCGGAATGGTTTTCCAGAAGCCGAATCCGTTCCCCACCATGTCGATCTATGACAACGTGGCCGCGGGACTGAAGCTGAATGGCTTTCACGATCGCAAGTGGCTGGATGAAATCGTGGAGCGCTCGCTGAAGCTGTCCGCGCTGTGGGATGAAGTCAAGGACTCGCTGCGCAAGAAGTCGGGAGCCAGCCTTTCAGGTGGCCAGCAGCAACGTCTTTGCATAGCGCGTGCTTTGGCGGTGGAGCCGCAAGTGCTGCTCATGGATGAGCCCTGCTCCGCACTCGATCCAATTTCCACCGGCAAGATTGAAGAACTCATTTTTCAGCTTAAGGAAAGGTTTACCATCGTGATCGTTACGCATAACATGCAGCAAGCGTCGCGCGTGGCGGAGTTTACCGGCTTTTTCCTGCTGGGCAAGCTGATCGAGTTCGATAGAACGGAAAAGATCTTTACCACTCCATCCGACAAGCGGACGGAAGATTACATCACAGGCAGGTTTGGATAATGCGTACCCGCTTTCAACAAGGACTGGACGAGCTCCGCACCCGTTTGCTGCGCATGGGCGGACTAGCCGAGCAGGCCGTGGATCGCGCATGCCAGGCTTACGTGGAACGCGATCTTAGTCGCTGCCACATGGTGCTGGAAGGCGAATCCCTGATAAACGCTACCGAACGTGAAATCGACGAAATGGCGTTCGACCTCCTGGCTTTGCAGCAGCCGATGGCAGTCGATCTGCGCTTCATCCTCGCGGTTACCAAAATCAACGCCGATCTGGAACGGGTCGGCGATCAGGCGGTCAATATCGCTGAGCGTGTGATGGATATGGTCGAGTTGCCAGCGGTTGAATTGCCGGTGGACATTCCCAGAATGGCGGCCGCCGCATCTGCCATGGTGCGTCGCTCCCTGGAGAGCTTCATCGAAGCGAAAGCCGAATTGGCTCAGGCCGTGCTCGAGATGGATAACGTCGTCGACCGCATGCGCGATGAAGCATTCATCATGCTCGTCAAGGCTATGAATGAACGTCCCGAGGTGACACGACAAGCTCTCGATGCGCTGCTGGTGGCGCGCAATCTAGAGCGGGTAGCTGATCATGCCACCAACATTGCCGAAGACGTGATCTTCTGGGTGCGCGGCGCCGACGTGCGCCATAACGTCTTTCAGGGTCTTTCCGGAACCCAGGAGTAGCCAGCCTCGACGGAAAAGTCCCACACAACCGCGGGTGCGTGGATCAGGCCAATAGTTACACTAGCAAGCTGCTATTCGAGCGGAGTGGGCTGATTCGCGGCGAGCGAATCCGGCTGCAGAGTCGAACGATTCGATATCTCCGCTCGTGCCAAGAACTCGGCGAGGCGTTCTCTTCCGAGCTGCATGCTTTCTTTTACCGGTAGCGCGTGCTACAAGGAAAGTTCCCGTCCCCGAGGAGGAAGCTTGAAACCGATCGCGTGGCTGGCTGCCTTACTGTTCGTCTACCCCGGTCTCGTCGCCCAAGAGAAAAAAGCCAGCAAGGAGATCGCGCTCCCCACCAGCAAGCTTCTGCGAATCCCCTCTCCCGGACATATGGCCGCGCTGAATAGCTTTCCCGCCACAGTTGCACTCAGCCCGGAGCGCCATTACGCGGCATTCCTGAACGAGGGATACGGAACGCCAGCGGCGGGGATACGCCAGTCGATCACCATTCTCGATTTGAAGACGAATCACCTTGCCGATTTTCCGGACGAACGCCTCGGCGAAGATGCCCACCAGAGTTATTTTCTCGGCCTCGCCTTTGGTTCAGATGGCAAGCATCTCTATGCCTCGATGGGCTCGATCACCGATCCCACAGGCGAGAAGCAGGGCAACGCCGGCAACGGTGTCGCGGTATATGGATTCAACGACGGCAAAGTTACACCAGAGCGGTTTCTCAAGATCCCGCCGCAAAAAATCGGCGGAGGCAAGAAGGTAGCGTACGGCTTGCGCAAGACCCCGTCTGGAACGGCTATTCCTTATCCCGCAGGACTGGCGGTGATCTCCGCACAGGGTGCGGACAAACTGCTAGTCGCGAATAACCTTTCCGACAACGTTGTTCTCCTCGACAGCGCAAGTGGCAAGATTCTCCAGCAGTTCGATGTCAGCACGCACCAGGTCGTGCCCTCCTCTTTTCCGTACACAGTGGTGGCCAACCCAGATGGCAAGCGCGCGTGGTGCAGTTTGTGGAATTCGTCGAAGATTGCGGAACTCGATCTGGTTCGGGGAACTGTGGCCCGCTGGATATCGCTGCAGCGAGACCACGACACCATTGTTTCTACGCCTCATAACACTGCAATGTTGTTCGATGCCCCGCAGAATATGCTGTTTGTAGCGATGTCGAATTCAGACAGGGTTGCGATCGTTTCCGCGGACAGCGGAGTGGTGAGCGGCTATCTTGACACCTCGCTACCGGGGCAGAACTACGCAGGCACATATCCAACCGCGCTGGCCCGGTCGGCGGACGGCAGGTATTTGTTTGTCGCAGATTCATCGCTTAACGCAGTTGCCGTGTTTGATGTGCCAAGTCTCTTCGCGGAAGTTAAACGGCCAGCGATCGGCTTCATTCCTACTGACTGGTATCCCAGCGCTCTGGCGACGGTGGGAGACTCTCTCTTGATTGCGACAGCAAAAGGGCAGGGAACCGGCCCGAATAATTTCAAGGTCAAGACAGGTGTCGGGCACCGCCACCGCGAATACGCGTACATCGCGACTCTGCTCTACGGTTCGCTTGCTCGCCTGAATTATCGCGAGGTGGTGAAGCAGCTACCCGAACTCACACGGCAGGTACAAGAAACCAACCTGCTCCGTTCCGATCCCGGCAAAATCCACTTCCAGGGCGGTTCTAACCCTATCCGGCATGTGATTTATGTGTTGAAGGAGAATCGCACCTACGATCAGATTCTGGGAGATCTCAAAGTCGGAAACGGCGATCCGTCATTGACCATGTACGGCGCCGATGTCACGCCCAACGAACATAAGCTGGCCTTGCAATTCGGCGTGCTCGACAACTTCTACGATAGTGGAGAAGTGTCCGGCGATGGTCACGAATGGTCTACCGCCGCCATCACCAGCGATTACAACGAAAAAACATGGCAAATTGGCTACCGCGGCGAGGAGCGGACCTACGATTTCGCAGGCATGGTGGCCGATGAATTTCCGCTGGAGAATAATCAGCCGGATGTAGATGCTCCAGCGACAGGATTCATCTGGGACAACCTGGCGGCTCATGGGCTCACCTATCGCGATTACGGAGAATTCGTTGGCGGCATCTGGTGCAGATCGGAGGGCGTGAGTTCACCGAAGAAGTCGGCGCCATCGTCGTTGAGCGCGCAGTGCGCTCAGGCACAGATTCGAAAAGGCGATCCGCTGCCCGCGAATGTCGGCGCTCCGCGCGGTGGGCCAAGTCCATGGCCCTGGGCGATTCCCGTGCTCAAGGGAGTGAAGCCCACGAAGGCAGCGCTGCGCGATCACTTCGATCCAAATTATGCCGACTTCAACACCGATTATCCCGACCAGCTTCGCGCCGACGAATTTCTGAACGAGTTTGAAGGATTCGTGCGGGCGCGCAAGCAAGGTAACGGCAAGGATAAGGATAAAGAGCTTCCACAGTTTGTCTTGCTGTATCTTCCCGACGATCACACCGGGGGCACGCGTGCGGGAAAGCCACGTCCGGCGGCATCGATCGCGGATAACGATCTGGCTTTGGGACGAGTTGTCGAGGCAGTCTCCCATAGCCCGTACTGGGATGACACCGCCATCTTCGTGGTGGAAGACGATGCGCAGAATGGCGCCGATCACGTCGATGCACACCGCTCGATTGCTTTCGTGATCAGCAAATACGCACCGGGCTCGGCGGAACGTCCATTTCTGGATCACGCTTTCTACACCACCGTAAACATGGTTCACACCATGGAAGTCCTGCTCGGCTTGCCGCCTATGAATCAGAATGACGGCTATGCGCCTGTGATGGCGCCTCTGTTTACCGGTGCTGGAAATCAGCCCGCGTTCACGGCGGATTGGCGTAATCGGGACGATGGCCTCATTTATCAAGTCAACCCGCCGCATTTGCCGGGAGCGAAGCAATCCGCCAAGATGGATTTCTCCCGACCCGATGCCGTGAACACCACGTTGCTGAATTCGATTCTGTGGCGCGACAGCAAGGGAAATGTGCCCCAGCCCGCAGCTAAGCACACAGTGCTGCCGGCGAAGGCCGCAGTGAGGGATGACGATTAGCCGCAAGTTCATTGCCGTCCGGCCGCATGGCAAACCCCTGCCTTGTGACCTTTCTGCATCGCGCCCTCTATAATTCTTAAAGAGGTGAACGTTGTCCAAGCCGCTCTGCCATTCCGCCATGCTCACCGATTTGTACGAACTCACTATGGCGGCGGCGTATTTCGAAAACCGCTTCGCCACGGCGGCCAGCTTTGAACTATTCGTGCGTTCGCTGCCCCAGGAGCGTTCCTATCTACTTACCGCGGGTTTGGAGCAATGCCTGCAATATCTGGAGACTGTGCGCTTCACCAAAGAAGACATCGATTACTTGCGGCGGCAGCCTGTCTTTGCGCACGTCAAGCGGCACTTCTTTGATTATCTGGAAACTTTTCGTTTCTCCGGCGAAGTCCGGGCCATGCGGGAGGGCACGCCGGCGTTCGGCGAAGAACCGATGCTGCGGGTGACTGGCCCGATCATCGAGGCCCAGATTGTAGAGACGTTTCTACTCTCTACGCTCACGTTTCAGACGATGATCGCATCGAAGGCGGCTCGCGTAGTCACTGCGGCTGCCGGTCGCGATGTCGTAGAGTTCGGCACGCGTCGGGCGCATGGGCCTGAGGCGGGCGTGCTGGCCGCACGCGCGGCTTACGCGGCAGGATGCGCGGGCACCTCGAACGTGGAAGCCGGCCAACGATTCGGCGTGCCCATCTTCGGTACTCTGGCGCATTCGTTCGTCATGGCGTACGAGGATGAAGAGGAGGCCTTCCGCCGTTTTCAGCAGCTTTTCCCCGAGCACTCAGTTTTGCTGATCGATACGTACGACACGCTGGCGGCGATCGAAAAAATCATCCGTGCCGGCTTGCACCCCAAAGCTGTCCGCATCGACAGCGGCGATTTGGTGGAAATCTCGAAGCAGGTCCGTCGCCGCCTGGATGCGGGCGGCCTGAGGAGCACACGCATTTTTGCCAGCGGAGATCTTGACGAATTCGTCATTGCCGATTTGCTCGCCCGAGGCGCCCCCATCGATGCCTTCGGCGTGGGCACCGCGATGGCAACGTCGAAAGATGCGCCGGCTTTGGGTGGCGTGTATAAACTGGTGGAGGTGCAAACTGCGGAAGGTTCTTCCACCCGCGCTAAGTTCAGCGAGGAAAAGATTACGTATCCGGGGCGAAAGCAAGTATTCCGTTTCCGCGACGCTGCGGGCAGCTATCGCGAAGATGTGATTGGGTGCGAGGACGAGAAATATTCCGGCGCGGAACCGCTGCTCGCGTGTGTCATGCGGAATGGCCAGCGTGTGGCTCCGTCCCCGGGACTCGATGAAATTCGTAGTCATGCGCGGCAGGAGGTGGCAAGAATTCCTGAATCGTGCCGAAAAATTCGCGGCCCGCAGAATTATCCTGTGCGCTTCAGTTCAACCTTGGAGAAGCTGCTGCGCAGCGTGCGGCAGCGAATGACGAGAGCGGCAGTTCCGCAACAGGAGACGTTGTGACCGATTCCCACCATTTCGATGCCTCTGAACTGCTGTTCTGGGACGTAGATACGCAATTCGATTTCATTCTGCCAGAGGGCAAGCTCTACGTCCAAGGGGCGGAGAAGATCATTGAGAACCTGCGCCGCTTGACCGCAGCCGCGTCTAAGGCGGAAATCCTGATCGTCGCTTCGACCTGCGCGCACCAGCCGGGTGACGCCGAATTCCGGCAGTTTCCGCCACATTGTCTGGCCGGCACGCCGGGCCAGAAGAAGATTTCAGAAACGATGGTGAATGATCACTACGTCATTCCCAATCGCACGTTGGAACTGCCCGACGGTCTCACCCGACACAAGCAGATCATCATCGAGAAGCAGCAGTTCGATGTATTTTCTAATCCGAATGTGGAGGAGTTACTGCGTCGACTGGGAAAGCGCGAGGTGATTCTCTACGGCGTGGTCACCGAGATCTGCGTCGATCGCGCGGCCCGGGGATTGATCGAACGCGGCTATCGCGTACACCTGGTGCGGGACGCCGTCCAGCACCTGGACGCGAATCTAGGCCGTGCTACGGCCGACGAAATCACCAAACACGGCGGCCGCCTTCTCACTACCGACGAAGCGTTGGGAATAGCCCAGCGCACGGAAGCAGATATTTCCTCAGTGACCTCGCCGAATCGGTAGGCCCAGCTTTTTTCCGTTCATCGACTTTCCGAGACGCAGGTCCCCTTCTCCGCTAGAATCTTTTCATGCCCGCTGCCATCGAGTGCCGCGACCTGCGCAAGACGTATGACGGCAAGGTTGAAGCCGTCCGTGGCCTCAGCCTGGAGATCGCCGCTGGCGAGTGTTTCGGGCTCCTCGGCCCCAACGGAGCAGGGAAGACCACCACTATTGAAATCCTGGAAGGGCTGCTTGAGCCGACTTCCGGTGAGGTCCGGGTTCTCGGGCGTACCTGGCAATCGCATGCACGCGAATTGCGCGAGTGGCTGGGCATCTCGCTACAGGAGACGCGTCTTTCCGAGAAACTCTCGGTACGCGAAACCGTCGAATTGTTCGCTAGCTTCTATCGTGAGCCACGGCCCTGGCACGAAGTACTGGAAGAAATGCAGCTCACCGAAAAGAAGGACGCGTGGGTTGGTAAACTCTCCGGAGGCCAGCGGCAACGGCTGGCCGTGGCTACCGCTCTCGTAGGCAATCCGAAGATTCTGTTTCTCGACGAGCCGACAACCGGTCTAGATCCGCAAAGCCGGCGCCAGCTATGGGACATCATTCGTGTCTTCCAGAAAAACGGCGGAACCGTGCTGCTGACCACGCACTACATGGACGAGGCCGAACGTCTCTGCGATCGGCTGGCGATTGTGGACCACGGCCTGATTATTGCCGAGGGCACTCCGGCGGACCTGATCGAACGTCTGGGTGGACATCACGTGGTGGAATTCGAGACCAGCGGGAATTCCAGCCACGCAGCGCAAGAGACTTGGCGTGGACTGCCCGGAGTCGAATCAGTGCGGCATGATGACGGGCTTTGTCTGATGAACGTCCGCGAGCCGCATTTGACGATTCCGGCGCTTCTTGATGCGATCTCCCATCGAGGAGAACAACTGTTGCACCTGAGCACGCGGCAAGCAAGCCTGGAAGACGTTTTCGTGCGGCTGACCGGGCGGCATCTGCGGGAAGATTGAACCGCATTGCAGAAGTCAGATTTCAGAAGTACGAAGTGAGTACACTATGAACTTCTACTTTTGCATTCTAACTTCTTACTTCTGAGTTCCTATGACCGTAGCCCAACAAACTCCTTCGACACGCACTGAGGGCGCTGAGCCGCGCCCTCCGCAGCGCAACGGGCGCTGGTCGGGCTTCACTCATCTGCTGATTGCGCGCATGAAAGAGCTCAAGCGCGAGCCGGAGGTCATCTTCTGGGTGTTCTTTTTCCCCGTACTGCTTGCGCTTGGTTTGGGGATCGCCTTCCGCAACAAGCCGGCGGATGTGACGCGCGTGGCGATCGTCGCTGGTCCCGAAGCAGAGGATGCTGCCGCGATGATCCAGCGTTCTCCGCAGAAGAACTCAATCCAGACTCAAATCCTCAGTCCAGCAGAAGCGCTGCAGGGCTTTCGTCTGGGGAAGTTCGACCTGGTCATCGAGCCGGACGGAAAGGGCGGCTTCCAATATCGTTACGATCCAGCCCGGCCGGAAAGTGTCCTATCGCGCACGGAAGTGGACGATGCGTTGCAAGCCGCTGCGGGCCGGAAAAATCCGCTGCCCACCACGACCGTGACCGCGAGCGAGCCCGGATCGCGCTACATCGACTTCCTGATTCCCGGCCTTCTTGGAATGAACATTATGAACGCGGCGACGTGGGGAATCGGATTTGCGCTGGTGGATATGCGTCAGCGCAAGCTGCTGAAGCGTTTTGTCGGCACTCCCATGCGGCGCAGCGAGTTTCTGTTGGCACTGGCCAGCAGCCGTTTGGTGCTGATGATGATCGAAGTCGGGCTGCTGCTCGGCTTCGGAGTGCTGGTCTTCCGCATGCGTGTGCTGGGATCTCTGCTGGGCATTCTGTTAATAGGCGCCATCGGCGCGCTGTCGTTTGCCGGAGTCGGTCTGCTCACCGCCAGCCGGGCACAGAAAATTGAGAGCGTCAGCGGCCTGATTAACGTAGTCATGATGCCTATGTGGGTTTTCTCCGGCGTGTTCTTTTCCTACGAGCGTTTTCCGCAGGCGATTCAGCCCTTCATCAAAGCCCTGCCGCTGACGGCTCTGAATGACGCGCTGCGCGACATCATCCTGCAGGGTTCATCGCTTGCATCCCAATCCGGACGCCTTCTCATCCTCGTGCTTTGGGGAGGGATTTCGTTTGTGCTCGCGCTGCGGCTGTTTCGGTGGACGTAGCGGCCGCGCAGGACCCTAGTGACGCGGGTTTCAGCGTCTCGTCTCGCTAGCCCTTCCATCCCAGTCGGCAGAGTAGCTCAATCTCGGCAAGGTCCCGGTAAGATCCTGAAAATCATGTACTTCTGAGACTTGCACCTGCAGATTCCGTGCTAAGATGCAAGCAATTGTTTGACATGTGTGCGGCAGCATTTGGGGAGTGCATGCCGCCGTTTGCGCGTCCACAGGCATCTCAGCCTTTCGCACTAAGGGTAGTGCCGCTACTGGCCTGAAAGCCCTTGAACTGCGCATGCCGTTAGCAGTTCACTTTTTTGGGCTCAACCTCAATCGCCACTTCGCGCCGGGTACAGCTTAGTTTGCGTGTCGCAGATTTAGGGGACCGGCATGAACACACTGGAACGCGAACAGGTTTACTTCTCATTTCTGGGCCGCCTTAGCGGGGCGCCCAGCCGGGTGCTGCTGATCGATTATGACGGCACGCTGGCACCGTTCTCCGTGGATCGCGAGCACGCGTTTCCTTATCCCGAGATTCCCGGACTGCTGGGACGCATCATGGCCGCGGGCACGCGGGTCGTGCTCATTAGCGGCCGCCCGGCACGTGAAGTCTTGTTGCTGGCCGGAGTTCATCCCCATTCCGAAATCTGGGGCAGTCATGGCCGCGAGCGGCTGACGGCTGACGGTGATTACAACGTGCAAGATCTGCCTGCGGAGTATGAAACCGCTCTGCTGCACGCAGCCGAAGCCATTCGTCACGAGAAACTCGAATCTCGCATGGAGCTCAAGACAGGCGGCGTCGCAATTCACTGGCGCGGATTGGATGGTCGCGAAATCGCCGACCTCGAGCGGCGTGTCTTGGAATTATGGAAGCCGATGTTGTCCGGCGATTCAGCACTGGAGTTGCTCAAGTTCGACGGCGGCCTTGAACTCCGAGTACCCGGAACCAATAAAGGCCGCGCGGTCGAGACCATCCTTAAAGAGACCGGCGCCGAAGCTGCGATTGCCTATCTGGGAGACGATCTGACCGATGAAGACGCCTTTCGCGCGCTGAAAGGGCGAGGCTTGACGGTGCTGGTTCGCCCACAGTTCCGTTCCACCACGGCCGATGTTTGGCTGCAACCACCCCAGGAGCTGATCCAGTTTTTTGAGGAATGGCTCCGCACGGCGGGAGGGAATCATGACCAATAACAAAGGCCGTTTGATTAACGTTTCCAACCGGCTGCCGGTTGTGGTGAAGAAGACGGTCGGTGGCCTGCGGGTGGAACGCAGCTCGGGAGGTCTGGCCACGGCGCTTGATTCCGCGTGGCGCATGCAGCCAGGAGTGTGGATCGGCTGGGCTGGTATTACGCAGGACGATCAGATTGAAGGTTTAATCGCGAAAGCCTCCCGGCGCCGTTCCTATACCCTGCAGCCGGTCGCCCTCTCGGACGAGGAAGTGGCCAAGTTTTATTCCGGATTCGCCAATGAGATTATTTGGCCGCTGTTTCACGACATGCCGCCGCGCTGCAACTTCGATCCCGATTATTGGGAGATGTATCAGCGAGTAAATCGAAAATTTGCGCAGGCCGCAGCAGACACGGCTCACGATCAGGATTTTGTTTGGATCCACGATTATCACCTGATGCTCACTGGCCAATATATGCGCGAAGCTGGCGCCCATGCCAAGCTGGGATTTTTCCTTCACATCCCATTTCCCGCTCCGGACATGTTCGAGAAACTCCCGTGGCGTGAGCCGGTGTTGCGGGCGCTGCTGGATTTCGATGTGATCGGAGTGCAGACCGAGCATGATCGCGCCAACCTGATCAGTTGTCTGGAACGTTTGCTGCCGGAGACGAAAATAGAGTCCGGGAACCGGTACTCGTTCCTATCGCTCAATGGAAGGCGCACCGTGCTTGGCGCCTTCCCCATCGGCATAGCGTTTGACGAGTTCGAGGAGAATGCGTCGCGCCCCGAAGTCGCCAGCCGGGTGGCACGCCTCCGTAGCGACTTGAATGAAAACATCCTGGTGCTCGGGCTCGACCGGCTGGACTACACCAAGGGAATTCCCGAGCGGCTGAAAGCGTTCCGCATTCTGCTGCGCCGCTACCCGGATCTTCGCGGGAAGATCACTTTGGTACAGGTGGTCGTCCCCAGCCGCGAGGATATTCCACGCTACAAGGATTTGCGCTCCGATCTGGAATTGTTGGTCAGCCGCATCAATGGCGAATTCACCCAGGCGGGATGGGTTCCCATTCACTACATGCACCGCCATCTGGGACGCGACGAAATGCTGGCGTACTATCGCGCCGCTGACATTGCGCTCATTACCCCGCTGAAAGATGGAATGAACCTGGTGGCCAAAGAATTTTGCGCCGCGCAACTAGACGAGCGTGGAGTGCTCATCGTCAGCGAATTCGCCGGCGCCAGCCAGGAGTTGCGCCACGGCGCGATGGTGGTCAATCCCAACGACTTTGCCGCCGTCGCGGAGGCGATTCACATCGCCTGCCTGATGCCGCAGGAGGAGAAGCGCAACCGCATGCGCCTGTTGCGCGACATTGTCAAAGACCATAACGTCCAACGCTGGGCGCGTTCTTTCATGCAGGCGGCTGCGGAGGTCGAAGCTGAGCCGGCCAGGAAATCGGGAAATGGCGGACCCGCTCAGCAGGACGAAAAAGCCAAGGAACCGCCGGAGGAAACTCCCGGCATTGCCTTGGTAGCGGCGTCTTTTCAGGCCGGTCGCAAAGCCGGAAATGTAGCACCCTCAGGTGCCAATGGCGGGAGAGCGGGGAGGTCGTTGTAATACTTCAAGTGTAACTTTAAGTAGAGTCAGCGGCATTGCTAGTCCTCACGAAGGCCTCGTCCGCCAACTTTCGTCACCGCATACAGTGCGCAGAACATTGCATCTTGACGGGAGCTCAGTGCTGAAACATAATCTGCCTCTCGATTAAGGTCCTGCTTACCTCGACGATCGAGATCCATCCGGTGACCTCTACAGCCGGTACATAAGCCCGCATGTGCCCTGAAGGGAGACCCCGTGCATCAATCCACACGCAGCTCTAAGATTCGCAGCCGTTCCATGGCCTCACTCACCTCGAAACTTGACAAGACCCTGCTAGCGTACACGGCGGCGGCAGGCGCCGCGGGAGTGGGGGTTCTCGCCTTGGCACAGCCAGCGGAAGCCAGAGTGATATTCACTCCGGCGAGCATTCTTGTTCCCGTGAATGGTGGTGCCGTTTACCTCGACCTGAACGGCGATGGCATTAACGACTTTCAGTTTTCCAACGGCTACGCGGGTCCGCTCGAACTCGGAAATCATACGTCGGATCTGACGGTAGCTCCCGCGCAATCCGCCAACCGCATCGTTACCGCACAGAGCAAGAATCGGATATGCGCCGCCGCGCTGCCCAAGGGCACTAAAATTGGACTACCCAGCCCCTTTCAGCAAGGCAACTCGTATTTGCCGATGGCAGTTTTTCAGGGTGGATACACTAATCACACATCCTTCGGTCCGTGGCTGCATACCAAAAAAGCCTTCCTGGGATTTAAGTTCACCATCGGTGGCACAACTCACTTTGGATGGGCACGGGTAAATGTGCAGGGATTTTCCAGCGTCACCATTACCGGCTACGCTTATGAGACCGTGGCTGACAAGCCCATCGTCACGGGGAACAGCACAGGGTCCGATCTTGCGTCGGCACAACCAGCGACTCTGGGTCGCTTGGCTCTGGGAGCGGCCGCACCGGTCGCGTGGCGAAGAGAAGGAGACCTACTCGGGGCTTGAGCGCAGCGGCGAAACTTCCAAGCGGTGATCCGAGCCTGGTATGACCGCGGGGCGAGCACTTCAAAGCTCCTCACCGGCTCTTCGCAATATCCAACTTCGTTGAGGTAATATTGTTCTGCTCAATGTGAGCGGGAGTAGTTCAGCGGTAGAACGCCAGCTTCCCAAGCTGGATGTCGCGGGTTCGATCCCCGTCTCCCGCTCCACAAATCCTACACCCTAGAGAAAATGGCGGACTGATGGGTCAGCAATAGGTCAGCAGTGCCGATGCCAATGGCCCGGCGTAACCAGCGAAAGCGAGACAGACAAAATGGAATACGGAATCAATGTGGAACTCTCGGAGAGAGAACTCTTATCCATAGGTACAATTGTTGCCCTCTGGGGTTCACTCGAATGCGAAATATTCTGCCAAACATTGACGTACTTTAGCGGTATGTCAGACAACGAGCTTCCCAAAGAGATGAATAATATTCAGTTTTCCCAGGTGTTAGCACTATGGGAAACCCATGTTGTTAATAAGGCCAGCGACAAACGCAAAGAAGTCTTACAGGAACAGTACAAAAGCATATTTCATTATTACGATTTCAGAAATGCCCTTGTGCACGGAATGTGGAATTGGTCCAAAGCTGCGCCTGAAAAAATAACAGCGACTCGTATCCGAAAAAAAGAAGTTTTGAGGACACATTTCACCGCAGACGATCTAGCGTCGTTTGCTTCAGCTTTGGCGACAATAAACTTCAAGGTTAGATATCCTGGCGGTCTTGAAGAATACGCAATAGCGCAACAAGGGCCCTCTATGAGTCGCCTGGGCCTTTGTCTGATGACAAGCAATCCCCTGGCGGATGAGTATTTCCGTCCTGTCGCGCTCAAACCTCAGCAGAAGGCAGAGAAGAAATGACGGGTCAGAACACTAAGGGAACACAGACGTGCCTGCCACCAGGGATCCTTCTGCATCAACGATGCAGAATCCTTCTGCTTTAGTGATACATAGACTCGAAAGACTTGGGGCCACAGCCCGATCAGCCGTAGCCCCTCTTTTGTCGTCAACCTATGTTGTCATAAACTGCCGTTGTACTAGAACGGCCTGGGAGGAAAGACGCCGATGGATTCCAGGGTGATGGTGTTGTGGTCAATGATCGGAGACTTCGGAGATTCGGCGAAGCTGCACGTCCCGCCGCTGGAAGTGATCCGAACAATGCCAATGTCAACCTCGATCTCGGCTACATAAAGCACGCCGCCGGTGCCGGTCGGCAGCTGCGTCGTAATGCCCGCGATGTCAAGGTTGCCCTTCAGCGGACCCGACGCGCAGCCCACTGAGACCACGCCGGTTGTCTTATCGAAGAATGCGGCCGCGACCTGCTGGGCAGAGAACTCTCCCAGGTAGACAAGCGATTGATCGGGGCTCAACCAGAGACTGGCGACGGCGCTGCCGCTGCCCAAGTTGTAGACCACAGTTGGCGCGAGTTTGCCCGAGGAAAGATCGGACACCTCAACCTCAGGACCGTTCACGCCGCCGCTGAACAGTGCGTAGTGGTCGTCAGCCGTCAGGTCTGTGCCTTGAGGAGTGCTGTTGTTTTGCTTGTGTCCGGTAGTCTCCTGCAGGTCACCGTTTGGTACCGGCACACCGCTGGCGATGTTGAACGATTCAATGGATCCGTCGCCGAAACTCACCACCAGGAAATTGCCATGCGCAGCCATGTCGACCATGGCGGCGCCGCTTAACCCCGAAGCGGCCACATCCTGCAGAAAAGTCAGCGTGCAACCCGACATGATTTGAAATGCGGCGATCGTCTTCGAACTGGTGAAGCTCGCGTAAAGGTAGGTCCCATTGTTGACGACGCCCACCCCGGCAGCCATTCCATTGTCGCTGCTGGAGCCTTTGAACCGGCCAGCAAGAGCTAAACTTGTGACCGATATCCCAGCGATGTCACTGCTGCCGGCATCGGAGATAAACGCGCAGCTCTGGGTGGAGTTCCGCAGCACACTGACGCGCTTGGTGGCGACTGCGCCTATACCGTCGATGCCGGTCCCACCGGTTTTGACAAGTGCGGCCGGGGTCAGCGAGCCGCCGGAAATGGTGTAGAAGCCGGCAGCGTTACCCTGGGAGTTGTCGTTATTGGTGATGACGTAATGAGGTGTGGTTGCTGCGAACAAGCCACTGACACAAAAGATGACAAGTGCAGCCGCGATTGTCGATGTCCACAGCAACTTCAAACGTAGGTTCATTGTCGGTTCTCCTTGACTAGGGAAGCACAGGACGGCACAGCGTCCTGACCACTTCAAATTGGATGTTTGCGGGTGAACTGATCGGATTCGGATCGGAGAGGATCTCAAGCTGGCAAGTCCCGGGGCGCCTCATCCCCAGCTTAGAACTGTGCTCTGGAGCGCAGCAGCGGACAATTAGAAACTTCCTGTAAGTAGTGGGGAAAGATCGTGGAATTCAGGCGGATGTCCGCTGGAGGTAAAGGTTCTTAAGGCACCCGCGGCGGCCTTACGGGCACCTCTCCATCAAGTCTCGACTTATTGACATTGCGTGAACTTAAACGACGCCACCCGCGTGCTCCAATTTCCGAAACCGTTGGTCTTCATGTACTGGTTGGTGTACCAGAAAGTGCAATCATCCACCGGATCAACTGCCAGATCGCTGATGGTTCCCCAGAAGCCCTCGCCGGTTTCGACTCCGGTACCAGTAATTATGGTCCTAGGTGGCTCCAAGCTGCCTGCAGGATCAGTCGGAACACGACCGGTGTAGAGGATGGACGGTTTCCGGGTTGAACTTGACAAGTTGAATCCCAACGCGATGTCACCGTTCTTGTCCATCGCGATGCTGCCCATCCAGAGATGCGCCGATCCGCCATTTGCAAATGTTCCCTGTTGAACGACAGAGGGTAAGCCGCTGAGATTCTGAATCTCGTACCAGCGAACCCCGGCTATCCCGTCTCCGCGGTCTACGGTGTGGTTAAGGACAGCGGTATCGATCCCAGCAAGATTCCGATAAGCAAAACGGTACATGGGGAAAACCGCATACGCCTGAATAAGAACGCCTGGGGATGGCTGGGTAATGCACTCGGAATACTGGCAGGCAAGCTTCCACAATTTCGCCCTGATGGAAGTAGGTCCGGTGAAAGTGGAATTGCCAGGGTTGGCAAAATCTACGTGAAACTTATACAGATCGAGCACCTGGTCTGCCCAATTGAGATTGATGAAGAAGTTGGGAGTGCCCGCTGCGGGAGGCGTAGTGCCGTCGAGATCTGAGGGAATGAAGAGTCCGAGTTGCACGGTGTTTACGTTGAAACAAACCGCGGTCGCGGGACTGCCCACCAGCATCGAACTACGATCCAGACCACAAGCCCATCCTCCACCGTCGCCTGAACTGACACCTAAGTCCGCCCAGAAATAGTAGGCATCTGGCCATACGGTTAGCCGGGTGTAGCTCATCAGGGCAGGAGCGGAAAAAAAGTCGAATTCGTAACGATTGAAGGCTCCGGTAGAGTCTGAAGTGGTGGAAACGGCAACGCACTGCACATCTATGGTGGAACTACCTTTGCTCACAGTTCTACTCATCACCCAGCGTGCAGCTAGCTTGTCGTATTGCGCGATTGGGGAAGAATCATACGGCGAATTCTCGCAAGGACCTCCGAATCCGATCCAGAACGTGTTTCCGTCCAATGGTCCGGCAATCAGCGCGCCGGTGGATTTGTCATAGATCGCAAATTGATCGCCGGCAGCTTGCACATACTGGCTGAACCCCACCGCACCATTCGTGTTGGGGACAACCAGGGGACTCTTCGGGTTCACGGCCAGCCCATCAAAGTTCAGCAAGTCCGTTGTCTTCACTGCGGCAGCGCCGGTGCTGGTGGCAAAACCCTGTACGCTGCGCGCCAGCTTCAGAGGCGCCCCGCCTGGTTTGGCAAATCGGAGCAGGTTTCTGAGTGGAGGAGAAATGTCATGCCTGGATGCGGCAATTACCAGCGGGCGAGATGACCCCGGCTGGGACCATACCGAGGCTGAATAAGCGAGCAAGAAAACTAGCAGGGCTGGGGATCGAAGGTGGCAAACCATATCTGACTCCCCCGAGTGGTTGCTCGGATGCGAGTCGAATCGTATTCCGATCCGTCGCACCTATCAACGGAGACGAAAGTCCACCATGCGGTGCGCAGCTCGCGCCCGCGCTCGTCCGCCTGACAGTCCAGAAACACGAAGAGCGCTGGATTCTTATCCAGCGCTCCCGATGCTTGGCTTCTCAGATGAGTTGCGCCAAATTATCCGTGCTACTGCAGAATGCCCCAGCCAGTGCAGGTCGCGGGAGCAGTCACAGGTGAAGCCTGAGCCGTCGGCACGTTGAAGTGCAGCACGCCATCTTCGATCGAGCAGAAGCTGCGCACACCGGTCGTATTGAAAGCCGCAGCCGCTCCGCCAATCGTATAGTTCAGAACCAATCCGCCCACGGCGGTTCCCGGAGTCTCCAGGAAGAAGTAGCCGCTCTTGGGTTGGGTCGCCGCAGTGGCGTTGGAAAGAACGCTGTCAATCAAGCAAGCATTCGCCTGAGTGGGCGCAGTGCCGCAGGTGGTGCCCACGCCGCCCGGCCCAAGCGCTCCCAGGGTGCTGGAATAGCCCACTGTCGGATAGGCCGACTGGTACGTAACTTCGGCTGTGTTAATTGTCCGGACCGAG